>ENA-OOXE01001451-OOXE01001451.1-human-gut-metagenome-genome-assembly--contig:-NODE-1451-length-12562-cov-2.530663_pt1 | contig 12562 bp, 4 predicted proteins | sample MGYA00241585_ERZ501339 | MGnify/ENA primary metagenome ERZ501339 (study PRJEB25962, sample SAMEA1972463) | human gut metagenome | biome: human gut; feature: human-associated habitat; material: faeces...
GGACGGCACTTGAAAAGGAAGCAGATGAGTTTGAGCAGTACATGTTGAAAAAGAGAGAGGAGACTCTGGCACGCGGTGAGAAATGGTAGTGTGAAAGCACTATTTGCAATAAATATAACAAAAATAAACTGAAATACGTAAAAAATGTTCTGATTTCTGACGAGCAAATGAAATTTTGAGCCTTGTTGTATGTGTAAACAGCGTGAGGATTGAATCCTTGCGAATACTCGATACACATGTGAAGAGAGGATGAAAGCGTATGACAGAGAAAGTAAATCAGAATGTACCGAAAACGGAAGAAATGAGTAACCAGAATAACAACATCAAAAACGAAATCCGACAACGAAATGCTGTTCTAATTGATCAGCAGACCAAGAGGCAGATTCAGGAATGGCTCGAAGGCAAGGACGACGCAGATGCCAGCAAGGCCGCTGCCGGAAAACTCGTCCCGATGATCGAGGCAGGCAAGGCTGCCGGTTGCCCGGCTTGCGCCAAACTGTCCGAACTGGCACACTATTTGGTAAAACGCAGCCAGTGGATTATTGGTGGCGACGGTGCCTCTTACGATATCGGCTACGGTGGTCTGGACCACGTCATCGCTTCGGGTGAAGATGTCAATATCCTCGTATTGGATACCGAAGTATATTCCAACACCGGTGGCCAGTCTTCCAAGGCAACCCCGCTCGGTGCCATTGCCAAGTTTGCCGCTTCCGGCAAACGCGTACGCAAGAAAGACTTGGGTATGATTGCTACCACTTACGGTTACGTGTACGTGGCACAGATTGCCATGGGAGCCGACCAGGCACAGTGTCTGAAGGCCATCCGCGAAGCAGAAGCTTATCCCGGCCCGTCTATCATCATCGCTTACGCTCCTTGTATCAACCATGGTTTGAAGAAGGGTATGGGCAAATCGCAGGCTGAGGAAGAAGCAGCCGTGAAGTGCGGTTACTGGCACTTGTGGCGTTTCAATCCGGCTTTGGAAGCCGAAGGTAAGAATCCGTTCTCACTCGACTCCAAAGAGCCTAACTGGGATGCTTTCCAAGATTATCTGAAAGGCGAAGTCCGCTTTGCTTCCGTCATGAAGCAATACCCGACCGAAGCCGCCGACCTCTTCAACGCTTGCGAGGATATGGCCAAGAAGCGTTATCAGAGCTACGTGCGCATGACCAAGATGGACTGGAGCGAATAAGCCAATCCTATCAATTCATACATGACAAAGGGAGTGTCGGTACCATTCCGGCACTTCCTTTTCTAATATATTTCAGGGCATAGTCCCGATTCCATCTGCATATTTAACCTTAATTTCAACAAATGATGAATAAAGCACTGCACCATTCCATAACTTGCATGTTCCTCATCATCGTCTTTTTCGCCGGAGCATACAAACTTCAATCGCAAAACATAGTGCGGTTCGAGTTGCCTCATTACGGGCAACTCCCCAACAGACAAATCAAAAAGATATTCCAAGACTCGGAAGGGCTTATATGGTATTGCACGGAAGACGGTTTATGCCGCGACGATGGTTACAACATTCAAATCTTCCGCTCCGACTTCAAGACACCGGACGTAATTAAACACAACCACATCACTTGTATCACAGAAGACCTTTCCGGAAAAATCTGGTTCGGCACTCTGCGCGGAGCTTATATTCTGGACAAAAACGACTACCGCATCACGCCCATAGAAGGCTACGGCTTCGACTCATGGAGCATCGATGAAATCAAAGCGACCTCAGATGGTTTGGTCTACATTGCCACCAACAATAAAGTGTACCGTTTCGATACCCGTTCCACCCGCCTCACCCACAGCTACGATATAGAGTGGCAAGGTGTACCGAATAAAGTCTCGTTTTTTTTCGAAGACCCTCAAACGCACAAATTATGGATCACATTGCAAAAAGGCGGACTATGTTGGTTCGACAAGCAACAAGAACGTTTCGTTCCCTTCTATTGGCCGTTCGAGACTCCTCCCACCGCATTGGTACGGGACAAGAGCAACCATTTCATCTGGCTTGCCACATACGGCAACGGACTCTTCCGTTTCTGCCCCGATGCCCGAAACAGCAGCAGCATTTATGTCCCCATACGGGAAGAAGCCCTGGGAAGTCCTTCCGCAAAAATCATCTATAACCTGTTGCAAGATCCTGCATCGGGTGACTTGTGGACAGGAAGCGGCGACGGCTTGTGCCGCTACAAGACCTATCCTGACGGCAGTTTGGAACGATTGAGTACACCTCCGTCCTTACAACTGGAAAACAAGGTCTTTGCGTCAGCCATGTTCGACCATGAAAACAACCTGTGGGTTGCAGGAGACATCCATAATTCTTTCATCCTTTCTTCTTTGGATTCCGCCATCCAACGCTATAGCACGCAATCTCTCCAGAGATACGGAATCCCTACTAACATGGATTTGCTGATACACGAAGACAGCCTCATCTGGTGCCTGAATAAGCAAAAGCAGCTTTTCGCCTACTTTCCAAGTAACGGAAAAGTATTCACCAGCAAGCTGTCCCACAGGCGAACCACCCCTTTGCTGGCGAAGGTACGCAACGGAAAAGGCATCTATTGCATCCTGAAAGACAACATCGTAATCCGTCTTACATTCGAGCATAATGACATACACGAAACCGAAATCGTGAATATGATTTCCGTGGCCGAAGCGGACGAACACATCCGTACACTTCACGAAGATGCTTACGGACAACTCTGGATCGGCACTTCCCGAAATTTATATCGGTACTCCCTGTCAAGTCATAGATTGGAAAAAATATGGGCATCCACTCACATGATAAATGATATCGTCACGGACGGACATACCGCATTCGTCTCCACCGAGAACAACGGACTGCTCGTCATAGAGGGGCAAGGAACGAAAAAAAGAATAAAAATAGCCGAGAACGGTCTCGGATTAGCCCTGCAACCTGGAGAAATCCTGTGGATCAGCACAGCCAAAGGCAATATACTCCGTTACGACCTGCACCGCAAAACCCTGCATTCCATGGATCGGGAGTGCGGACTGAACGGCAACAGCATCTATAACATCACGACCGACCGCAAAGGAAAACTATGGATTCTCACCCGGCAAAACGTCACGATATTCTCTCCTGAAAAACAAACATTCAGTACGTTGCGCGCATCGTCTCCTCACATCGACATGGAAAACTTCCTTTGTATGTACAAAGATAGCGACGACTGCTTCTACATCGGGGGACAAAACGGCTACTTGTCTGTCCGAACAAACGCTTTCTCGGACAAGAAAAAAGAAAAAGATTTTTTGCCGCGTCTTACCGCCGTCACGGTCAACTCCCAAACAAGACCTATATCTTCTGCTACAACGACCTTGAAACTCCCTCCTTCTGCACAAGATCTCACGCTACACCTTTCCACGTTCACGCCCCTGCACAGCCAGAATATCCGTTTTGCGTTCCGGCATGCCGGTCGCCACGAAGAGTGGAACGTCCTTCCGCAAGGACAGAACAGCATCCACCTGTCACAACTCTCCAAGGGAGACAACAGCCTCGAAATCAAATCTACGGATGCCAACGGACATTGGAATGAAACGCAGAGCCAAGTCCTGCATATCTACCGTGCACCATGGTGGTACGAAACTTATGCCGCCTATTTCCTATACGTTTTGGGAGCCGTAGCCGTGCTTTTCATATACATTCGCCATGTACTGAAACGCCAACAAGCCAAAAACCAACAGGCAGCCCAGAAACAAATGGAAGAGATGAAATACCGATTCTTCACCAATATCAGCCATGAACTACGCACGCCACTGACACTCATCATCGCGCCATTGGAATACCTACTGAAAAAGGAAGAGAATCCCGACACCAGAAAACAACTGAAAACCATCGACCGGAATGCCCACAACCTCCTGTCGTTAGTCAACCAGCTACTTGATTTCAGGAGAATCGAGATGAAAGGAGAAACACTGGCTTTAGAAACTTTCAACCTAAAGGATATGCTATCGCGTATTTATGAAAGTTTCCTTCCCATGTCTGAAGAAAAGAATATCCGTTTTGACTTTCATTGCCACTCGGAAACCTTTCTTGTCACTGCGGACAGCCCCAAAATAGAAAAGGTGGTGAACAACCTGCTGTCCAACGCATTCAAATTCACTCCTCAGGGAGGACACGTGACCTTAAAAGCCTATCCGGAACCCTCAGACGGGAGAGAGATGGCTGTCATACAAGTGGAGGACGACGGTATCGGTATCCCGACCGAAGAGCAGACACATATATTCGAACGATTCCATCAGGCGAGCTCCCATAAGGGCAATACAGGAAGCGGTATAGGGCTAAATGTCGCCAAAGAGTATGTCCAAATGCACCATGGGAAAATCAACGTATCAAGCAGTCCCGGAAAAGGGAGTCGTTTTACCGTCCGTATTCCCGGAGGAAATATTGGCCATGTACCGTCCCCGCTTCTCCCCGCAGCTCCGCAACAAGAGAATCCGATGGACAATCCCCCTTTGCCCGTTGATTACACCGTCCGTTCTAAAATATTATTGGTAGAGGACAACAACGATTTCCGCCATTATTTACAGGAGGAACTCCGTCGCCACTTTGTCGTATTCGAAGCTTCGGACGGAGAAGAAGGCGAAGCTGTAGCCTTGCAACAAAAACCGGACATCATCATTACCGATTTGATGATGCCTAAAATGGACGGTATAGAACTTTGCAAACGAATCAAACACAACATCGACGTATCCCATATTCCCATCATATTACTCACGGCCAGCGCCAGTGTGGAAAATGAAGAACGGGGTTACAAAGAAGGTGCGGACGCGTATATGACCAAACCGTTCAAATGGGAAATCCTGACTGCCCGTATTCATAATCTTCTTGCGCAAAGGCGGCAGCAACAAAACGAATTCAAACAAAACGCCGAGGTCGAAGCCAAGGACGTTACCATATCGCCGGCCGATGAAGATTTTCTGAACAAGGCTTTACGGTTCGTAGAAAAGAATATGGATAACTCCGAATATTCCGTAGATGAACTTAGTGACGACATGGCCATGAGCCGGGCAACCTTATTCCGCAAGATGCGTTCTGTTATCGGTATGTCTCCTACTGACTTCATAAGAAATACCAGATTGAAACGCGCCGCCCAACTGATTACGGAGGGACGCCTGTCCGTCACGGAAATCGCATATTCTGTAGGATACAGCAGTCCCGGCCATTTCACCAAATCATTCAAAAAAGAATTCGGCGTACTTCCTACTCAATACCACAAAACCTAAAAGAACGGTTCCTTTTTCATAGAACGTAGGTTGCATGGGCTTTCAAATATATCAAAAAAAGCCGGAATGCAACCTACGTTCCATTCTTTGCAACGTAAATACCATTCATCCGCGCAAAAAATATCGACTTTTACGGTGACAAATTAAAATATCCATTAATCATAAAAAGCAGAAACAAGCGCACGATGAAAAAACTCTTATTCTTTCTACTCATCACAATCGGATTCTCCCTACAGCACAGCCTTATGGCGAACGAACCGGACTCGGCCTATGTCTTCGCATACGCAACCGATAAGAACGCCGGACGCAACGGCTTGCACTTCGCTTGGAGCACAGACCGGAACACATGGCACTCCATCGGTCCGGAACGCACGTTCTTACGAAGCGAATATGCCAGCGGACGGCACGGCAAACGAATGTTGTCACCTTATTTAATAAAGGGAAACGACGGGATGTGGCACTGCCTATGGAGCGTACATGAAGGATATGCCGTATTTGCCCATTGCACATCGACAGATTTAATCTCCTGGGGGCAACAGGCATTTCCAACTACAGGAAACACCGGTAATTGCATGAATCCTTCGGTTACATTCTCGCCCACCGGCCAAGACTATCTTATCACATGGAAAAGTCTACAGGCGGGAAACACGAAAACCTACAGTTGCCGCACGAAAGATTTCCGTACTTACAGTATTCCACAAGCGGAGAATGTCGCCGTCCCCCACCGACAACAGGTCACAATTAACGGAATCACAGAAAGCGGAACCCTCCACCGTGTGGCATGGAACGAAGTGGAAGCACTCATACAAGCCGACAAAATGGCAAAGTACAAAGCCATCCAAAATGCGGAACGACTGGCCATCAACCCAGATCTTTTCAAAGATACCATCACTCTGAACGTAACGCCACGCCCCGAAGAAAGCAAGAAAATCAGCGATATGCTCATCGGAGTTTTCTTTGAAGACATTAACTACGGGGCGGACGGAGGACTTTATGCCGAACTCGTGCAAAACCGCGATTTCGAATATTCTCCGAATGACATCGGTCGTGAAGAGAACTGGACGGCCACCAATTCGTGGAGCACGGACGGAGAAGGCCTTTCGTTTGACATAGATACCGTGGCTCCGTTGCATGCCCACAATCCCCATTATGCCGTTTTGGACATTAAAGAAAAAGGACATGGACTGGTCAACGACGGTTTCGACGGTATTCCCGTCAAGGCCGGAGAGAAATACGACTTCTCGGTTTTTGCCCGCAGTACCAGCAACAAACGGGGAAGAATCATCGTAAGACTACTTGACGAAGACGGAAAAGTCATCGGCGAAGCCCGCACCGGCAAGATTTCCAAAACATGGAATAAGCTCACGGCTGTGGTAAAGGCTACCGGCTCCGCCGTAAACGGGTGCATCGAGGTTATTCCGGACATGGAAGGTGAAGTGAATTTAGATATGGTTTCCCTCTTTCCCCAAAAGACATTCAAAAACCGGAAGAACGGAATGCGTGCCGATCTGGCCCAAGCCATTGCCGACATCCGCCCCCGATTCGTTCGCTTCCCGGGAGGATGTGTAGCTCATGGCAACGGATTGGATAATATATACCGTTGGGAAAACACCATCGGCCCGTTAGAAAGCCGCAAACCCTTGCGCAACCTGTGGGGCTACCATCAGACCATGGGGCTTGGCTATTATGAATATTTCCAATTCTGCGAGGACATCGGGGCGGAACCGCTGCCCGTCGTTGCAGCCGGTGTGTGTTGCCAGAACTCTTCCGTCGGAGGCGCAGGTCAAATGGGCATCCCCATGGAAGAAATGCCGGAATACATAGAAAGCCTACTGAACCTCATCGAATGGGCTAACGGCGACCCGTCCGAAAGCCCATGGGCCAAGATGCGTGCGGAAGCCGGACACCCGAAACCCTTCAACCTGAAATATCTCGGTGTGGGCAACGAAGACCTCATCACGCCTGTGTTTGAAGAACGTTTCACCATGATATTCAAGGCTATCAAAGAAAAGTATCCGGAAATACAGGTCGTAGGTACCTCCGGCCCCTTCAGCGAAGGCCCGGACTACGTGGAGGGATGGAAGGTAGCCAGCAAGCTCGGTGTCCCCCTCGTAGATGAACATTACTACCAACCTGCAGGATGGTTCCTCAACAACCACGATTATTACGACCGCTACGACCGTTCCAAACCCAAGGTTTACCTCGGAGAATATGCTACACATATCCCCGGCAAAGGCAATAACATCGAGACCGCCTTATTGGAGGCTTACCACCTGATAGGCTGCGAACGAAACGGCGATATCGTCAGCATGACATCATACGCCCCGTTGTTGGCCAAAGACCGACGGACAAGATGGCGTCCCGACCTGATTTATTTCAACAACATGGAAGTCAAGCCCGGTACGAGTTATTACACTCAACTCCTCTTCGGACAAAACTCAGGGAATGAATATATTCCTTCCGTACTCACTCTGTCGGATAACCGTGACGATGTACGCAAACGCATCGGCATATCAGTAGTGAAAGACAGTCTGAGCCAAGACCTCATACTGAAAATCGTCAACCTCCTCCCGGTCAAAGTACAAGCTACCATAGACCTTGCCGTTTTGGGCATCACCGGAAAACAGGATGCCACGAAAACCGTATTGAGCGGTATGCCGGACGATTGGAAGGCTCGCCCTGAAACTTCGCCCGTCGCCATGGAACCTCAATACCGGGATGAACTGCCTGCCTACTCGCTGACAGTCGTCAGATTAAAAAGCAAACCGTAAAAAAGGGACCATTCATTAAACTTAAAATCATGAAAAAGAAATTACTATTATCCATGTGGGCTGCCTGCTGCCTCACGGCACAAGCCCAACGTATGATGGAAGACCTCAACCGGGGACTCGTAGCCGTACAAACGGAAAAAGGCGTGTTCACCAGTTGGCGTATCCATGGCACGGAGTATTATGACACACAGTACAACCTTTACCGCGACGGCAAGTTGGTAAATCCGGAACCGTTAGACGTATCCAACTTCACCGACCCCGAAGGCACGGCCTCATCCACCTACACGGTAAAAGCCGTAGTACGGGACGAAGAACAAGATGCCTGCGAACCTGCCGAAGTGTGGGACAAACAGTATCTGACAATCCCCATGGGCAAGATGTATTCCCGGCGAGGAACGGACATCACGTTGGACTACTTCCTAAATGATGCCACAGCGGCAGATCTGGACGGAGACGGAGAAATGGAAATCATCGTGAAGCGACTACATAACAACGACGGACTTTTCTATCCGGAAAACGACAGCGCATTCACATTCTTCGAGGCTTACAAGTTGGACGGCACGCGGCTGTGGCAAATAGACATCGGCCCCAACATGATCAGCGCAGGTGAAGTGGAAACCAACATCACGGCTTTCGATTGGGATGAAGACGGAAAGGCGGAGCTGCTGATGCGCGCCATGGACGGCACCATAGTCTATGCTTCGGACGGGACAAAACAAGTAATCGGCGACCCGACCAAAAACTACCGCGACAGCGTGCTGCACACAGCAAACATGACATATTCCATGGCGGGCGAGGAATACCTTATATATATGGAGGGAGCCACAGCCAAACTGTACAACCCGGCCATGCAATTCCCCCTCAAACGGTTGGAGAATGGCGAGACGGACCTGAACGCCGCATGGGGCGACGGTTACGGCCACCGCGCCAACAAGTTCTTTTTCGGTGCGCCTTATCTGGACGGCCGCCATCCGAGCATCTTTCTGGCACGCGGCATCTACACGCGCCACAAGATGATTGCCTACGATGTGAATCCGGAAACCCACGAACTGGTGGAGCGTTGGAGGTGGCTCAACAATGAACCGGGCAGCCCATGGTTCGGCGAAGGATACCACAACTTCGGCATCGCCGACGTGGACTGGGACGGACGCGATGAAATCGTCTACGGCTCGATGGTCGTAGACGACAATGGCAAAGGACTTTCCACAACAGGTTACGGCCACGGCGACGCACAGCATTGCAGCGACTTTGACCCCTACCGCAAAGGACAGGAAATCTTTGCTTGCAATGAGAACAAGGCCGGTGCCAACTACCGCGATGCGACTAGCAGCCGAGTCTATTATTGGTACCAACACCCGCAAGACTGCGGCCGTTGCATGGCCGGAAAGTTTACCGAAGAGTTCATGGGCAGCCAGATGGCAGCCGGAAGGTCCGGCACCGTCAGTTCGGTAATAGACGAAGCCCTCCCCAATGCCACAGGCCTCTTAGGTGCCAGTTTCCGCATCTATTGGGACGGGGATTTATGCAGTGAATCATTGGACGGCACCAACCTCACCTTCTACAACGGTACCATTACCACGCTCGAAGGCATCCATTCAAACAACGGAAGCAAAGGCACGCCTTCCCTTCAGGCCGACATTTTCGGAGACTGGCGCGAGGAAGTCATCAATCCGTCCACCGACGACCAGTCGCTGATCATCTACACCACAACCATCCCGACGCCTTGGCGAAACTATACCCTGCTGCACGACATGCAATACCGGCAGGCCATCTGTTGGCAGATGTGCGGTTACAACCAACCGCCCCACGTCAGTTACTTCATGGGAGAGACGGAAGGATATACCACCACCCCTCCCCCTTTGATGACCAACGGGCGCACGGAAGTGAAAGATGCCATTACAACCGCACACAACGGACAGCACGTGTTATTGGCCGATCCCGAGGGCGGAGAAGTGACAGTCGCCGAAGGCGCATCGCCTTACATTCTCACCGTCAACGCCTTCTCCCATACGGAAGGACATGACAACAACGACAACATCACCACTTCCTACTCCACCTATACGCTCAAAGGCGGTACGTTCGGCGGAGACATGCGTTTGGTGAAACAAGGCGAAGGCATCCTGAACCTAAGCGGCGAACATACTTATTCCGGCCCGACGGACCTTTGGGGCGGTACCGTGAACTTCACAGGAAAACTCCCCAACAGCCGCGTATGGATGAACCGCTTTGCCGAATTAAACGCCAAGGCTGACTTCGGAAAGGATATCAAAATGGAATATGCTTCCGTGCTCCGCGTAGGAGGAACGGGAGAAGCCGCCACCATCCACGCTGACAGTGTGACCATGCGGTACGGTGCCGTGATGGAATTCGACCTCTATTCCGAGAACACCCAGGCCGACCGCATCGTGTTGGCCAAAGGCCTTTCCCTGGAAACCCTCAACCGAAGCGACGGTCCCGAGTTCCAAGCACCGATATTCCGCTTTACTCCTCACTATCAAAACGGGAAAAACGTGATGGCAGCCGGAAGATACCTCATCGCCGAAGTGAAAAAGATCGACGGCAACGTAGATGACATCCTCCTTCAGGGACTGGAAACTCAAAAATGCCACTTGGAATACGAAAACGGCCAAATATTCCTCGTCATAAAGGAAACGAGAGATGCCACACAAGTGTATTGGGACGGTACCCACACGCTCAACGAATGGAACCTGAATGAAAACGAAAACTTCAACAATGCGGGAGAAGCCGACATCTTCGTTTCCGGCGACGACGTGATATTCGACGATGCGGCCACCGACGCCTCCGTCCGCATCAACGAGAACCTCTACCCCAAAACGGTGACATTCGACAATGACACGAAAACCTACAGCCTAAGCGGTAACGGCGGTATCAGCGGAGAAACGGGACTGACCAAGAAAGGAAACGGAACATTGGTCATCACGAGCACGAACACCTACACGGGAAAAACAACGTTAGAAGGAGGCGTCACTGCCGTCTCGGCTTTGGCCGACTCCATCGTCCGCAAAGGAGCTTTGGGGTGCTATACCAAAGAAATAGGGAACTTTGAAATCAAGAACGGTGCCACCTTGCGCAACACAGTAGCCATTAAAAACGGAGTGCCCATCACCATCGGTGAAGGGGGAGCCGTCTTCCAGACCGACGGCGAACTGACCTTGAACAAGCCTCTATATGGCAATGGCAACACTTTGACCAAAACCGGTACGTCCAACCTGATACTGTTTGCTGCCGACAACCTGAAAAAGACCTATCTGAAAGAAGGTACGCTACAGGCCAAAGGAGAAGGCGTGCTCTTCGGCGATACACTGATTTTCATCGGCAATGCCACTTATCAGGACTTTGACGACGGCAACACCTACAGCCTGAACCTCAATAATCTCAAAGTGGAAGAGGGCGTGACGGGCACGATGCGATGCGACAGCCGCTGCGAGAACCGCATCAAACTTTTCGGAAAAGGTACGCTGAAAATATACGTGCCGTGGATTCGTTCGGATTTCACAGGCGACTGGTCAGCTTTCGAAGGTACGGTAGAACCTTCCAATCCCGACAACTGGTTCGCCTTGAACAACAGCTACGGCATGCCCAAGGGGACGCTAAACATCCCGGAACGTACCACTGTAAGCAATACGGCCAAACCTTACACCCTCGGCAAAGTGACCGGAAAAGGAACCTTAACCGGCGACAACAACACTTGGCGTATCGGTTCGTTGAACGAAGATTTCTCTTTCCAAGGCAAGATAGAAGGCACCGGCACGCAACTGATTAAAGTAGGGACAGGCAAGATGAGCCTTACAAATATCCACAGTTTCACCGGAGACTGCACGGTGCAAGAAGGTACGCTCCTCGTCAATAACGCATCGGCAACCGAAGGCATGCTGGGCACAGGAAGCGTCACAGTTAAAGCCAACGGAACCTTCTGCGGTCGCGGCAAACTGGATAACGGCGCGTTCACGGTGGAAAAAGACGGCCTGCTGTACCCCGGCGTTTCAGAAACCGCGACTACCGGTACGATAGACTTTTCGGAAAACTCCGTTACCATAGACAAGGACGGCATCCTCTCGCTGAACATCGCCAGCAAGACACGTTGCACCAATCTGACCGGTGTCAAAATACTGAATCTGTATGGCATACTCAGACTACATGTCCGCGAAAGTCTTTCGTTGGAAGCAGGCGACGAGTTCCGTTTGTGGGAGGCCAACCGCACGCGTACCCGTACCACTACAACATTTGAACTGGACAGCCCGGGCGAAGGCCTGGAATGGGATACGACCGACATCGAAGACGGTATCGTCCGCGTGAAGCTAAGCACCTCCGTCGACGAAATCCATGCCGACGAGAAAGTCACTTGCGAAGTCTTCACCGTAGGAGGTGCAAAAGTGGGTAGTTTCACCTGCGCCCGCAAGGACATCCGCCGTACATTGAAACAAAGCGGAGCGGCTCCGGGCACCTACATGGTGAAAACCATTCAGGACAGTTCAACCACCACAGAGAAAATCAGCATCGATTATTAAACTCCATTCGTGCAG
>ENA-OOXE01001460-OOXE01001460.1-human-gut-metagenome-genome-assembly--contig:-NODE-1460-length-12492-cov-2.244834_pt1 | contig 12492 bp, 8 predicted proteins | sample MGYA00241585_ERZ501339 | MGnify/ENA primary metagenome ERZ501339 (study PRJEB25962, sample SAMEA1972463) | human gut metagenome | biome: human gut; feature: human-associated habitat; material: faeces...
CCTCCCGAAATCAGTCAATACACCATCCGATACCTGCAATACACGATCTGCAGTCTGTGCGATGCTACGATTGTGAGTAATCATAATGATAGTCTGTTCGTATTTTTTCGATGCCTCTTTCAGCAATGCAATGACCTCACTACTGTTCCGTGTGTCCAGATTTCCTGTCGGCTCATCGGCGAGTATGAGTGACGGTCTGGTAATAAGTGCTCGTCCAATCGCTACTCTCTGCTGTTGACCACCGGATAACTGGCTCGGCAAGTGATTTCTGCGCTCCTGCAAGTTCAGAACAGTAAGCAGTTCTTCCAGATACTTCTTGTCGGGTTTCTGATAATCAAGAAGCACCGGGAAAATAATATTCTGCTCTACAGTAAGCTCTGGAACAAGATTGAACGCCTGAAAGATAAAGCCAATATTTCTGCGCCGGAACACAGTAAGGTTTCGATCATTCATGGAGAAAATATCCTTTCCATCAATCATTACCTTGCCCGATGTTGGCGTGTCCAGAGCACCAATCATGTTTAGGAGTGTACTTTTTCCAGAACCAGACTCTCCGACAATCGCTACATACTCACCTTTTGGAACGGAAAAACTGACATTTTTCAATGCCTTCACAGCAGTCTCTCCGCTGCCATAGGTCTTACAAATATTATTGACCTCTAATAAGTTCATAGTGCAAACACCTCTTTCTCAATGATTTTAATATTAGGCAGGTTGACTTTCCCCCTGTCCTATGTCTGAAAGAATAGCACATGAATATTACTGCAAGGCTACAGTCATCCTACAATTTTGTAGGAATCAGAAAATTCATTGTGAAAGTCGTCCCTCTGCCTAATTCGCTGTCAACCTCAATGGAGCCGCTATGTGCTTCAACGATTGCTTTTGCCAAAGGTAAACCAAGTCCAATTCCTTGCTTATCCTTTGAAAAACGGCTACGATAAAACCGCTTGAAAATATGGTGTAAATCCTCTGGGTGAATCCCGCAACCGTTATCTTTCACAACGATTTGAACGGCATTGGATAAAGCTTTCCATTCAATGCGAACTGTATCTCCATTTGCTGTATGGTCGAGCGCATTTTTTACAATATTATCTATGGCTTCGATCAGCCAGTCACGGTCACAAAGGAGTGAAATATCCTCTGATTCAGACAAAAGGATTTCCTTCTGTTCCTGTCTAGCCCTATATGCAAAATGTTGTTCAACATCCTGCATCATATCAGCTACGCTCTCCATACTTTTCTCAATCACAATGGAGCCAGCATCCAGCTTTGTAATCTTTAAAAGACTTTGAACCAATGTTTCAATACGATCAAGTTCCTGTTCTGATAGTGTGGCAAATTCTTTTATGTTTGGCAGTTTCTCCGCTTCATCCTGCAACAAACCATTATATATATTCAGTGCTGCCAACGGTGTTTTCAATTGATGCGATATATCAGATATGGTATTTTTCAAAAATTGCTTTTCCCTTGCTTCATTCGCTGCATGGGCATTTAACACCGCAGCTAGTGAATTTACCGAATGGAATAATCTATATAATTCGCCCTCATCATCACATTCAATACGGGCATTTGCATTTCCTCCAAGATAAGAATTAATCTGTGACACTGCATCCTCCAACATTTTGTTTTGTCTGCGAAAATACAAAAAACAGACCATCAAAATTGCAAACGTTGTCAATAAGGAAAGAAACAATAACCAAAAAGAAAACCTCCGGTACTTTCAAGATCGTAGAACTGATCGCAAACCGATCCGATAAGAATAGCGGAGAGAGCTATCAAGAAGGCAAGCAAGTAGCTTCCGGTAGCTTTACCAGTGGCAAAGAAATCAGTCCGGCTATTTTCAACCCATTGCCCTCCGGGCGTTACCGTATTTTAGTAGAAGCCAAAGATAGCCAAGGACGGCAGAGTAAGAACCAGTCCGATTTCATCCTATACGGAAAGAACGACAAGCGTCCTCCCGTATTTACCCATACTTGGCTGCTGAAAGAGAAGACAACTTGTTTACCCGGGGAGGAAGCGGAAATCGTATTCGGCACCTCCGACAAGGACGCCTACGTACTCTATGAATGGTTTGCCGGAAATAACCGCATCCATCATGAGTTGATTAAGCTAAGTGACGCGAACCATCGGTTTAAGATCCCGTTCAAGCCGGAATATGGAGAGGGAATCATCGTATCCTTTACGTTCGTAAAAGAAGGTGAACTATATATTACCCAAGTACCCGTAGAGCTTCAGCTACCCAACCGGCAGTTGACCATCAAGCCGATAACCTTCCGGGATCGTTTACTTCCGGGAAGTAAAGAGAGCTGGAAATTCCGTATCACCGACGCGGACTCCACGATCGTATCCGCCGAGGTACTGACCAGCATGTATGATGCCTCGCTAGATAAAATCATACCATTCAATTGGTATTTCTCCCCGCAGCGAACGATCCTGCTACAAGCTCCCCGTTTCTCAACCGGAGCCGGATTCCAGCGTAGTTATCAATATGACCAGACAGAGGCCAAGTATATAAAAGTACCTCAATATCAGTATGACCGTTTAAATTGGTTCGGTCTATTCAATGAGATTGTCATACGAGGATACGGCTCCAGCAACCGGGCTTTCGCCACGGGTGGTATCATGCTGAAATCCGCGGCAGCCCCAGTAGTGACGGAATCCATGAACATCATGGAAGACAGCGCCGTGTTAGAAGAGTCTAGCGTGGAATCTACGGAAGGGGAACCCGTGTTCAACCTATCCGATCCTTTCGCCAAAGAGAGCAGCCAGCCGGTAAGTCCGGAGCAAATCCGGCAGAACTTCGCGGAAACCGCCTTCTTCTACCCGACCTTACAAACGAACGAGGAAGGAGACGTATTCGTAAATTTCACCCTGCCGGAAAGTAATACGACTTGGAAACTACAGCTATTGGCCAACACCCAAGACCTAAAATACGGTCTGCTTACGAAAGAGGTCATTAGCAGCAAACCCTTGATGGTTCTACCGAATCTGCCTCGTTTCGTCCGCCAAGGGGATGAGGTCAGCATCAGCACGCAAGTCATCAACAATTCCGAGGAAGCGGTATCCGGCCGTGTACGCATCGAACTATTCGATCCCGCTACAGACCAACCGATTATCTGCTTGAGCAAGTCACAACGTCCGTTTGAGTTGCAACCGGATAGCATCGCTACTGTAAGCTGGATGATCCCGGTCCCCAAACAGATCAACCTCCTGGGCGTACGTATCCTAGCCGACTCTGAAAAGGGAAGCGACGGGGAGCAGCAGATCGTACCTGTTCTTTCCAATCAATTGCTCATCACGGAAAGTACCCCGTTCTATTTGCTCAAGGAAGGAGAGAAACAAATCCGTATCTCCGGGAACTCGGAGGGAGCGACACCATTCCGTCTCACGCTGGAGATGACCGGGAATCCGATTTGGTACGCGGTACAGGCATTACCGACGATCACACAGCCGAACAATGATAATATCTTATCTTGGTTTGCCGCTTATTACAGCAATACGTTGGCTTCCTATATCGCCCAAGCCCATCCCCGCATCCAGAAAGTGATCAACCAATGGACCGCTCAAGGAGGGAATGCCTCTACTCTCTATTCAAACTTGGAAAAGAACCAAGAGCTGAAGAACATACTCTTGGAGGAGACGCCCTGGGTACTAGCCGCCGATAACGAGACAGAGCAAAAACAACGCTTGTCTTTATTGTTCGACCTAAACCGTGCGGACGGATTACGGGAAGCGGCCTTGCAACAACTGATCCAACAACAGAACGAAGAGGGTGGATGGAGCTGGTTCAAAGGTTTCCCCGCAAGCCGTGCGATCACTCTTTCTATCCTGAAAGGTATGTCACAGCTTGTACAGCTAAACGCGATCCAATATGGGCAAGCGGAGAAAGAGATGCAAATGAAGGCCCTCAAGTTCTTGGACAAAAGTATGCAAACGGATTATGAGAACTTGCTGAAATACGATAAGAAATGGCAAAACGCATGGCCCTCGCCGGAGCAGGTAGAGTTCTTATTCGTCCGCAGTTCCTACCGGGATATCCCGGAACTGGGAGACGCCCGGGAAGCGATCCGTTTCTATACGAACCAAGCGGAGAAGCACTGGAATCAATATTCCTTAATCAGTAAGGGCGAAATCGCCTTGTTAATGCATCGAAACGGTAAAAAGGAGGTGGCGACAGCGATCCTGACAGGACTAAAGAAGACCGCTACGATCTCCGAGGAGAAAGGTATGTATTGGGCAAACAACCGCAGGGGGAGTGATTATTTCACCTCACCGATCGACACGCATTGCTTATTAATGTCCGTCTTTAACGAGATCGCGCCGGATACCCAGAATACAAACCGGATGAAACAATGGTTGCTAAACCAGAAACGTACACAAAACTGGGAATCCGTACCCGCCACGGTAAACGCCATTTACGCCTTGCTACTCACGGGTAGCGATTGGCTGAACACGCAAAACACTTGTGTAGCGACATGGGACGGCAAGATCTATAGTACCGCGGAAGGGGAAATCGCCACCGGTTACCTCAAAACGATACTTCCGAACGAGCCGGCAAATAATTCCGCCAACCCCGTGCTCTCGATCCGCAAGGAAGGAAACACGCCGGCATGGGGAGCTGTTTTCGAGCAATACTTCCAAGAGATCGACAAGGTAAAAGGACAAAAAGGGGTGTTGAGTGTCGAGAAGAAATTATTCGTCGAGACCAATAACGGTACCAACCGCCAAATCCGTCCCGTAACACCGGAGCAACCGCTCCGCATCGGAGACAAGGTAATCGTTCGGCTAACGATCCGGACAGACCGTGAAATGAATTACGTATTCTTGAAAGATCTACGTGCGGGCTGCTTCGAACCGGCCGATCAACTTTCCGGCCCGGAATCAAGAGACGGTATCTGGTATTACAGATCCCCGAAAGACGTATCCGAGAATTTCTTCATCAATCGTCTGCCGGAAGGTACGTTCGTCTTGGAATATCCGGTCTACGTATCCCGTAGCGGCGAATACGCCGGAGGTATCAGTACGATTCAATGTATGTACGCCCCGGAATTCGTGTCGCACACCGCCGGAGAAAGCTTGCGGATCATGCCCTAAACAAGCCTTTTCTTACAATGCCCGTTCTAACCTCCTTACAATGCCCAGTATAAGGAGGTTAGAATGGGCACCGTAAGAAGGTAAGAATAGGCATCGCAAGAAGCGTTATCTTCCTCTAATTTTCAGTTTTCAATTCTCAACTTTCAATTGAAATGACTATCTTTGTAATTCGAATTAAAACTAAACGATAAGATGAAACAAATAGTTTTTATTTTCATGGCGATCCTGTTAGCGACAGGAATGGCTTCGGCTCAGAAGAAAGCAGTTATTTCCGCGGAAACAACCAGTTTCGACTTCGGTACCATCAAGGAAGCAGACGGAAAAGTATCCCATACGTTTGAAGTATCCAATACGGGCGATATGCCTCTGGTCATTACACGTGTAATCGCGTCTTGCGGATGTACGACCCCGGAATGGCCGAAAGAACCGGTAGCTCCGGGTAAGAAAGCCCAGATCAAGGTTACTTTCGATCCGGCAGGACGTCCGGGTCCTTTCACGAAGACCATTTCCGTATACAGTAACGGAAAAACCGGAAGCTTCATCATGAACATCCGGGGAGAGGTTGAATAAGAAATACGTAAAAAACCCCCAATTGGAATGCTGAATATAAAAAGGTTGATCCTTGCTCTTACAGCAATTATATCTATAACGACAGCTTGGGCACAACAAGGCGCCCAAATCTTGTCGGACGAGTTGACTTATAATTTCGGGACAATAGCCGAGGCCGATGGATTCGCCAGTCATACTTTCACGATAAAGAATACGGGAGACGCCCCTTTGGTCATCACCCGTGTTACCGCGTCATGCGGTTGTACACGGCCGGAATGGACTAAGTCGCCGATCGCTCCCGGTAAGACCGGTGAAGTTAAGATAACGTATAATCCGAAAGGACGCCCCGGCCCGTTTTATAAAACCGTATCGATATTCAGCAATGGGAAGAAAGGGAGTTACAGCCTAGCCATTAAGGGAAATGTCACCCCGAAACCTTCGCAGCCGGTCTTTACGTATCCTTATTCTATCGGTGATCTGAAGCTGCATACGAAGACTGTTCTATTCAGCAGTATCCGTCCGGAGGAAACGTTGGGCGAGAAGATCAACATTAAGAACGAGGGAAAGACCTCGGCTACGATTCATCTGGGTAAAGTACCTCACTACCTTAACGTACAGGTGAACCCGGCTACCCTTCAACCGGACGAGGTCGGTGCCATTACGATCCTTATGGATGCCAAGGTCCTGAAGCGGAAAGGACGAGTCTCTACGCTTTTGCCGATCATGATACAGAGCGCCGGAAAGAAGGAAGTATCCGGAGAGATCCAGATCTCCGCCAACGTGACCGATAATTTCAGCAAACTATCCGCTGCGGATAAAGCCCAAGCCCCGATAGCGGAATTATCCGGCACTTTACTGGAATTCGGCAAGCTACCGAACAAGAAAAGTATCGTTCCGTTGATCGGTGGTAAGGTATCGGGTACGTTTGAGATTACGAATGCCGGAAAGACTCCGCTCACGATCTACAGCGTCACTTGTGATGATGAGCGTGTCGATTTGTCCGGCGGCAAGAAAGAACTTAAACCGGGAGCGACCGCTACTTTCAAAGTAACCTTGCGACCGAAAGAGATAAAGACAAAACTTGAAGCACTTATTAATGTCGTATGCAACGACCCGAACGGGCCTATCCGCTTGATCAAGGTGACGGCATACAAATAATAGATTGATATGGAACATCCAGAAAACGATGATCAGTACAAGGGATTGAAAGTGAATAAGGGCATTGCGGATGTCCCTACCGTAAATCCTTATATAAAAAAGCGTGTCCAACGCAAGGTATATACGCCTTCCGAATTCGTGGAAGGTATCTTAAAAGGGAATATCACGATACTCAGTCAAGCAGTTACCTTGGTGGAAAGCTCCAAGCATGAGCACCAACAGGTGGCGCAGGAGATTATCGAGAAATGTTTGCCTTTCGCCGGGAAATCGGTTCGTATCGGTATTACGGGTGTTCCCGGAGCGGGAAAGAGTACCTCTATCGACTCTTTCGGTATGCACTTGATCAACCAAGGGCGTAAGCTTGCCGTACTAGCGATCGACCCGAGTAGCGAACGCTCGAAAGGTAGTATCCTAGGAGATAAGACTCGTATGGAGGCCTTGTCGAGAGAGAAAAACGCCTTTATCCGTCCTTCACCATCCGCAGGCTCCTTAGGGGGGGTCGCCCGTAAGACCCGTGAGACGATCGTATTATGCGAGGCCGCCGGTTTCGATACCGTATTCGTAGAGACCGTGGGTGTCGGACAAAGCGAGACGGCCGTACATTCGATGGTGGACTTCTTCCTGTTGATTCAATTGGCCGGTACCGGAGATGAGTTGCAGGGTATCAAACGAGGTATCATGGAAATGGCGGACGGTATTATTATCAATAAGGCGGATGGAGACAATATCGAAAAGGCGAATCTCGCCGCCGCTCAATTCCGGAACGCCTTACATCTTTTCCCACCTTCGGAATCGGGCTGGTTCCCGAAAGTATTGACTTATTCCGGCTATTACAACCTAGGTATCAAAGAAATATGGGATATGATCGGAGAGTACATGGAGTTCACCAAAAAGAACGGCTACTTCGATTACAAACGTAACGAGCAAGCTAAATACTGGATGTACGAAAGCATCAACGACACGTTGCGGGATAAGTTCTATCATAACCCGGCGGTAGAAGGCATGCTGGAACAAACGGAGAAGCAAGTCTTGAACAACGAGATCAGCTCTTTCGTGGCAGCCAAACGGATGATCGATCTGTTCTTGGATAATATCGCTACGAAATAGGTATAAAAGCATAAGAGTGTCGCACGATCTGATCATGCTACACTCTTTTTTACTTGAACCTTACATCGACTCCTTTGTCTTCTTTCGCTTTCACGGCCAACGCACGCCCTTGTCTCTTTACCTCTCCTGTGATGAATTCAGGTATATTGTAGGATTTCATAAAGCGAAAATAAAAATCCGTATCCTTCTGGGGTAACAGGAAAGGTTTGCAAGCCTGTCCTTTCTCATCGATATAAGCGATGAACAGCCTTGTATACAAACCATCCATCCGACGGCTGCTAAACACGATCCAACGACTATCGCTACTCCATGAATGATAGCTTTCCACATCGTCGCTATTCGCCGCCTCCAATGGATAACTTCGCAGAGTCGATAAATCAATCATGTACAAATCGGCATCCTTATGCCAAATAGAGAAATTCCCATAACCGGACAAGGTATAGAGCAAATACTTTCCATCCGGGGAAACCCGGGGAAAAGAAACGCTTTTATCGATCTCCGATGCCTTATATAAAGTATCGACTACCGTCCCGAAACGGCGTGTAGCGGGATCGAACGAGACTGAGCATAGATCGTATCTCACTTGATCGTATTCCTTGGGCATCGTACGGGCTTTAGCCGAACAGAAATAGAGCGTATTTCCATCCGGGGAAAATGTAGGGAAAGTCTCGAACGCTCCCTCTGAAGACAGCAGCGGAGAAGTCACGATCTCATGCTTTTGCGTATCATAGACGACCACATCCGAGGCCGAGTCGAATACCTCCACCCGATTCCTATCGTTCATATGAAACGCTTGCTTGGTTTTATTCACAGAGAAAGCGACATATTTTCCGGAAGGATGCCAAGAAGGATAGACCAGTGGAGAAAGGGTCTGATCGGTCTTCGTATTCAGCTTCTCCACTTTATCTCCATCGATCAATAAGGTACAAGAATAGGTCTCACGCATATGGAAAAGCATTTTCTCCGGATTCTGCATACAGAAAGAATGGCAGTTCATACAGTTATTGCCGCTCATCTTATTTTCGATGATCGCGTTCTCCGTATAATTTTCCAAGTTACGTTGATAGATACCCATACGGTTCCACAACTCATAGCCCGGTTCGATTAAACGATAAGCCAACCAACCATCGACCGGCTCCTTCGCCACCTTGATGATGAAGGGGGCATACGCGATCCATTCATCATTCACGAAGGCTTGTACGGTTACATTCAGATGATTCCCGGAAGCGGCACGCAACAGCCTTTTCCAACCGGAGGCCGGGATCACGAAACAAGCGTCTTTCCCGGTCTTGATCTCTAATTTCTCCGGGCCACATTCGAGAATGGCACGGGCCTCAACGCAAGCATCTTTCAGCTTAAAATTCAAGGGAGCTATATTCGGCGGGATTGTCACATCCACATAATCCGGAAAGATCTCCGGCTTGACTTCCAGATTCTTCTGTATACGTACCGGACCGGAACAAGCCATCAAGCCCAGAATCATCCACAGACATATACATCTTATTATATACATTTTTCTCATCTCCTATTTAAACATATAATAATACCAATAGGTATCGCCATAAGAGCGATACATCAAACCGGGCAGCGCATTACTATTATTCCGCCCAGCGAGCACTTGCCTCTTATAATCGGTGAATCGCCCTACGATAGATTCCGAGACACCGAAACGTTTCCAGTAATCCGGATCTTTCTCCGATAGGATGATGACCGCCTCTTGAAAAGAGACCGGTAAAGAAGGGAGTAAATCCGTTCCGTAATAGGTTTCCACCAACGTCTTAAAGCGCGTCACATCTTTTGCTAAAAGATAGAACACGCCGGCATAGTGGAAAGCGGCTTTATTGGAAGGATTCTGCTCCGCCAAGCGAATCAAGTCCGTGTCGAATCCATCCATCTGGATCAGATGATTCTCAGCTAGCAGGTTCCTGCGCATATTCCCCAATAGAGGATCTGTCTCGACCGCCTCATCATTATACAGGAATTTCCGCTGCGCTTTGGCCCAATCCTTATAATAGAAAGTATTCTCTAAGACAGCGATATATTTCTCCGCGACCGGATAGGCTCCATAAATCAAGTTCGTTTGCACCAAACGTTGCGTCATGCGGGGATTTCCATCACATAAAGCGCCGATATTACTCTCGAATGCCATCTCTTGAGCCGCGGCGACATTTCCCATCGTAAAATAAACATCACTCAACAAGGCGGATATGGTGGTCGATTTATTCCATGCCACCATTAATCCACGAGGCCCGTGCTGCGTGTACTTAAACGCCTCATCCGCCAGAATACCTTTCCGGGCCAAAGCCATATTTTGGTAACATAAATAGAGTTGATTAGTGGTCGGCTCCTTGCATGATACCAAGATCCGGTCCCATTGCTCTGTCCGAGTAAAATAGTCCATCATCTTCAAACGGTATGATTTCTGTTCGCCATATAGATCGAAGCCTTTCCAGAAGATAAGCCCTAAGATAATGAATTGGGAGATTCCCAGCGCTAGACGCTTTTTACCAGCCCATGATTCCTTGTTTTTACAGAGGCAGGTTACAACCAACGCCGCATAGAAAGCGATCCATGAGAAATAAATTACCTTATCCGGCACCAAACGGAAATAATAATAACTATCCGGTAAAAAGACAAAGCGGTATTCTCCGATCACCGAGTAACGCACACATAATCCACCCAAGATCAACACGATCATCGGTAAAATCGCAGAATAATACCAACGGGGCGTCCGGCTCATGGCCTCATATCCGACCATGGATAAGGCAAACAACAAAGAGACCGGCCCGGCCAACCCAAAGAGTAACAGGGAGGCAAACAGACTTGCTATCAAACGAGGTATGAAATTCCTTATCCCTAAAACGAGATATAAAGCAAGCAGCATCATACCGAAGGCGACCGTTCCTTGAAACCTGTAATTAAAATCCCATTGCACAAACAACAAAGATAGGACGGGAAGCCAAGCCCATAAAATACCATGGCTTCGCGGATCGATCCGCTTCAAGATCGCCCAGAACAAGGCCCCTAGGCTTGTCAGCAGGGCCGCCGTTATCATAGCTCCCACATTCGGGAGAATGAAGAACTGCACCAAACAACCGGAGAGAACCATCGCTAAACCTCCCGGTTGCATTAACTTATCGATAATAAAAATGGGAGTCAACTGGAATAACTGGTTCTGCTCGACACAGTAAAAATGGTACTCACTGAATATCCTCAAGAAGATAAACAGAAAGACAAATACGATTACATGCAAGGCCACGCCGCTATACTTCTTCATGATATCAGGTTCTTCAAATAAAAACCCGGATGTACGCAATCGCTACATCCGGGTTCCTATTCGTATAAACATATGCCTTATTTAGATTGAAGAAACACGGAGCGTGTTCAACAAATCCCGGTTAATAGGCTTATCATTCTTGATCGCTTTAGAGAACGGTACATAGACGATCTGGTCGTTCTGGATACCCATCATCACGTTACGCTGGTCATCCAACAAGGCATCGATCGCGGCCACACCCATACGAGTCGCCAATATCCGGTCTTGTGCCGTAGGAGAACCACCACGCTGCAAGTGACCTAAAATAGAGACACGCACGTCGAACTGCGGATATTCCTTCTTCACACGCTCAGCGACACCCATAGCGCCACCGGTTACCTCACTTTCGGCAACCAATACGATACTACTGTTCTTGGACTTACGGAATCCATTCTCGATCATCTCGGCCAATTGGTCTTTCTCCAAGGAGATTTCCGGGATAATAGCGGCTTCGGCGCCAGAAGCGATCGCTCCGTTCAACGCCAAGAAACCGGCGTCGCGTCCCATAACCTCCACAAAAAATAGACGATCATGCGAAGTAGCCGTATCACGGATCTTATCCACGCATTCCATGATCGTGTTCAAGGCTGTATCATAACCGATCGTCGTATCCGTGCCATACAAGTCATTATCAATCGTACCCGGCAATCCTACGATCGGGAAATTAAACTCCTGAGCGAAAATACGCGCTCCCGTCAACGTTCCGTCACCACCGATAGCGATCAAGGCATCGATCCCATGCTCTTGCAACTTATCATAAGCCTGTTTTCGTCCCTCGGGAGTCTTGAACTCCACGCAACGGGCGGTCTTAAGGATTGTTCCACCACGTTGAATTATATTACTGACATTTTGTGTCTTAAACTCTTCAATCTCATCTAAGATCAACCCTTTGTAACCACGGTAAATACCTTTCACTCTCATTCCGTTATAAATAGCGGAACGTGTTACCGCACGAATAGCGGCATTCATTCCCGGGGCATCACCTCCGGACGTTAAAATACCAACACACTTTACTGTAGACATAGCGTCATTGATTTTAATGTTCTCCGGCAAAAGTAGTAAATATTTAGTTATCCTTCTGTCTTTCTCCCGGAAAGTTCACGTAATCTTAATCAAAATATCATTCCGAAGCGTTCAATTCCTTGATCCGGACCGCTACTTCCTCCATCAACCACTTGGGAGTGGATGTAGCACCGCAAACCCCGACCCGGCGCACGCCCTCGGGCAAAGGCTCGGTAATCTCTGATACCTCGGAAATAAAGAGCGTA
>ENA-OOXE01001472-OOXE01001472.1-human-gut-metagenome-genome-assembly--contig:-NODE-1472-length-12330-cov-1.453768_pt1 | contig 12330 bp, 8 predicted proteins | sample MGYA00241585_ERZ501339 | MGnify/ENA primary metagenome ERZ501339 (study PRJEB25962, sample SAMEA1972463) | human gut metagenome | biome: human gut; feature: human-associated habitat; material: faeces...
AGAAATTGATTTCAGAAGACCTTATCGTCAAAGATAAACACAAGGGCTACCTCCTAACGGAAACAGGTACAATCAACGTTGCTGAACTCTATCGTAAACATCGCCTCATCGAAGTCTTTTTGGTGGACCACTTGCAATATTCTTGCGATCAAATTCATCAAGAGGCTGAAATCTTAGAGCATACTGTCTCTGATCACTTCATCGATGCTCTTGACCGCCTACTCAACTATCCTCAAACCTGTCCACACGGCGGGCAAATTCCCAAATCAGGTCAACTCATAGAAGAATTTTATAACCAGACTTTTACACAAGGTCTTGCTCCTGGAAATTATGTCCTTCGTCGAGTTCAAGATCAACATGATCTACTCCATTATTTGGAGACTGTCGGTCTTAAAATTGGAACACCTTTTACCTTGGAAGGCTTTGACCCTTTCACACAACTCTACCGACTACATATTGATGGAAAGGACGTCCAAATACCAGAAGCTATTGCTAGCAATCTTTATATTGAATCAAACTAAAAAAGCGAGGCTGATGAACACACTTAGATGTGTCATCAGTCTCACTTTTTTTTACATTTGTTTCAAGCGTTCCACCCGTTCTGAAATTGGTGGATGAGTATAAAAGAGCTTCTGCAAACCAGATTCTTTTTTAGGGTCATTGATAAAGAGGGCTGCGCTAGCATCATCCACGTGATGTTGCATTGGCGCACTATTATCAAGTTTGAGCAGAGCATTAATCATACCTTGTGGGTTACGTGTCAATTCGACGCTAGAAGCATCAGCTAGAAATTCACGTTGGCGTGAAATAGCCAACTGAACCAAGGTAGCCGCCAAAGGCGCCAGGATAATGGCAATCAAAGAAATAATGAGAAGAATAATTTCCAAACCGCTACTTCCATTACGGTCATCATCATTTCTACGACGGCCTCCACCCCAGAACATCATATTACGAGCCATCCCAGCTAGCATGGTAATGGCAGATGCTAAGGCAACTGCTATGGTAGAGATTCGGATATCGTAGTTGCGAATATGACTCACTTCATGTCCGATAACCCCTTCAAGCTCCTCACGATTCATAACTGCAAGAAGACCGGTTGTAGCAGCTACTGCAGCATTCTTAGGGCTTGATCCAGTCGCAAAAGCATTCATAGAAGGATCATTGACAATAAAGACACGTGGCATTGGGATTTGTGCTACCATAGCCATATCCTCAACCACATGATAAAGGTTTGGAGCGGTTTGTTCATCAACCTCTCGTGCACCATTCATAGCCATAACGACATTGGTTGATTGGAAAATCATGGTAACGGCATAGATAAAACCGATAACTAGAGCAAGAATCAAACCACCGAAGCCTGAACCTAACCAAAGATAGCCGACACCATAACCAACAAGGCCCAACAAGAGGAAAAAGACCAGGAGCAAAAGCCAAGTCTTTCTCTTATTTCGAGCAATCTGATCAAATAACATATTAGTTACCTAGTCCACTGAAATCAACCTTAGGAACAGCTTTTTCTTCTTCTGGTGTTTCAAGGAATTCAGCAGCCTTAAAGCCAAACATCTTAGCAATAACATTGCTTGGGAATGTTTCCAATTTCACATTGTAGTTACTTGTCACACTGTTATAAAGTTGACGTGAATAGGCAATTTTATTTTCAGTGTTCGTCAACTCTTCTTGAAGCTGGCTAAAGTTGGCACTAGCCTTAAGATCAGGGTAACTTTCAGCTACCGCAAAGATGCCAGAAACCTGACGAGTCAATTCATCACTGGCACGCATAGCTGCTGCAGGAGAAGTCGCAGCTGCTACTTGATTACGAAGTTCTGCTACTTTTTCAAGCGTTGAACCTTCATATTTAGCGTAACCTTTAACCGTTTCAATCAAGTTAGGAAGGAGATCATTACGACGTTTCAATTGAACATCAATTTGACTCCATGCCTCCTTGGTTTGCATACGGCTTTTAACCAAGCCGTTATAACTTGCAATAACAAAAATCACAAGAACAACAATAATGGCAATAATAATCCAAATCATATTTTAATCCTTTCTTATACCTAAAAAGAGTCATTACGACTTCCCTTTCAAGTATCTTTGATAGTCTCAGTATATCAAATTTTCAGATAAAAGTGGTAAAATGTGAGTCGTTTTGCAAAAAAATTGGACAAGATGTCCAGCTTTTTTATTACTCTTTAGTCGTGTGTCGTTTACCTTGGGCTATGGCATCTGCTTCTGTCATAGTGACGACATTTGCTTTGTTGGTATTGCTAGGCATACTGTTAATGTCATACCAATAAACATCTGCTGTTCCATGACGCGCCACATAAACTGTTCGACTTTCTTCTTGTGCAGGTTGCACAGGCTCTAGCTCAGAACTTGGTTGTTCAGTCACCTGTGAACTCTCAGAACTAGGCTCAGATGGTGCTTCAGTAAATTCAGTAACCGTATTTGTCGCTGTCCCATCTGCATAATTGATTTCTGCATTTGGTGATTGGTTATCCAAGATAACATGCGTAACTCCCTGACTGTCAAGAGTCTCCTTATCTCCACCAAGTTTAATTTCTAAGAGACTTCCAGAACTATCAATACCGACATACTGAAGTTCTACTTGACGAGGCAACAACTCATCTCCACTGTAGATAGCTGTTACCTTATAGTCTAACCAATAGTTAGGATGGAGTGCTAGCCAGTTATCCAAGCGATTCTCATAATAAAGCATCCCTGACTGATTTCCTTCGTCGGTTCCTTTATAATTTCCAGAATTCAACCAGGCAGTCATAGGTACTAAATTCTTGCCCTCGTCATTGACACCAGAAAACTGATAACCAATCAAATGCCCTCGATTCATTAGCCAAGATTTTGATTTACCATCACCATAATAAAACTTATAGTTATGCCATCCTACAGGATCATATTTTATTTTACCGGGACGCTTATTCTTCGGCTCGTCCTTATCTTGTAACTGTATATGAGCACTGTGGGCACGTCCTAGCTGGTCCTTCTCCTCCATGACAAACTGCTTTTGACCATTAAAAGCCAAGATACCATTGTTCTCATCCGCTTGAACCACTTGAGAACTCACAGCCAAAGATTGTTTGCTAGTATCAACTGAAAATCCAAATCCTAAAGTAAATACTGAAATAAGAAGAGCAAATAAACAAATCCTACTATTTCTTTTTTCTTTCATCATCTTAACTCCTTAATTTTTCTTATCACTTTAATTATACAGGATCAAATCAAAGTAGATGAATAAAAATAAAGAATAATGATATTAGGTATCTTAGAGCTTTCTTAAAACAAAAAAACACCCATTTGACTGGATGTTTCTTATCTTTTATTTACCTGCTTTCTTACCTTGTTTAGTAAGATAAATTGTAGAAATACTTAGTGCAGCAGCAACTCCGACAAGAAAGAGAACCGTAGAGGAAGACCGTTGTCGTATTAGACTTACCTTTTTCTTTTGAAGTGCTAGCTTGGCTTTCAGAACTCTTGGCCACCTGTTTTGCTTCAGTTGCTTTATCAATTCGGGCGACATTCTTAGGTGTGTCATCCTTCTTGCTTTCCGCCAATTCTGACAAATCACTGCTAATCTCTTTGGCAACACCTTCAGAGCTTGTAAGTGATGCCGCTTCTGAAGCTAATGTTTCAGAGGCCATAACCGCCATAACTTTACTTGCAATCACATCCACAGACTTCTCATTCAAAAGAGAATTAAAGCGAATAGCTTCTGAGGCGAGCTGACTGCTTGTTACAGGGGTTTTTAGGTCATTGTTATAAGCGACCTGACTATTTGGCGAGATGCTGACAACTTCAGATGTACGTGCTATTGTTGGAGATTCAGAAACTTTGACATCGACCTGACTTGTTGAACCCTTTTCAATAACTTCTGAAGAAACCTCTTTAATCGGATCCTTTTGTGTACTTTCTGAAGTTGGAGATTTCTCTGGGCTGTCAGAAGTAATTGCTACGTCAACCTGACTAGTAGATGAAGCTACTGAAGTTTCCTCATTCTTTGGTGACTCAGAGGCTGGAGCGGTTGAGCTTGCTTCACTCTTTGGTGTTTCTGATGCTGAAGTTTCGGAAGCCACTTCACTTGTTGAGGATTCAGAAACTGGAGTGCTTGAACTTTCCTCACTCTTTGGTGTTTCTGATGTTGAAGTCTCAGAAACTACTTCACTAGTTGATGCTTCGGAAACTGGAGTGCTTGAACTTGCCTCACTCTTTGGTGTTTCTGATGCTGATGTCTCGGAAATTACTTCACTAGTTGATGCTTCGGAAACCGGAGTGCTTGAACTTGCCTCACTATTTGGTGTTTCTGATGCTGAAGTTTCAGAAACTACTTCACTAGTTGATGTCTCAGAAACTGGAGTGCTTGAACCTGCCTCACTCTTTGGTGACTCGGAAACTGAAGTCTCTGAGACTGGATTATTGACAGGTTTTGGTTCAGGTTTTGTTGGAGAAACCGTTGAGACAGCTCCAACAATCGTCGCCTTATTGTCAATCGTATTATTGGATAAACGGATTTCGCCATTACCATTGTCACCCATCTCAAAGTTTTTGGTAATCACTGGATCAGCCAAGGTATTCAATAGTTTATTATCGTAGACATCGACATTCTTGATTGTTCCACGAACTTGTTGGAAATCAATGGCACCACGATGGAGCTTATAGAGGTCATTAGTTGTCCCTGAACGTAGAATGGTATTGTCATGAATCTTAATTCCAGAATCATTGAGGTCAAAATTGTGACCTGCAAAGACAGTGTTTACACGGATACCTGCTCCAGCAAAGACGTCCTTGATAAGGTTTCCTGAAATTTCATGCCCCTTACCACCAAAAATACCGATACCAGCCGCACGCCAACCTGATTCAATGGTGTTGTTGAGGAATTTATTATTTTCCTCAGCCGCGGCATTTGTCCCATCTGAAATACTTGACCAGATAGCTAAACCATCATCACCATTCCCACGGATATTAGAATTTTTAACTGTCGAATTCTTGGTCCCTTGAGCAAAGTTAATACCATCAGCTAAGTTATTACGGATACGAGCATTTTCAACGACAAGACCATCCGTATACTTCATATTACCCGTCTGGTCGTAGTCTCCAATCCACATACCGACTTCAAAATGCTGAACCCAGATGTCGTGAATTTTCGAATCCTTACCAAGTGTTCCCGAAATAGCCTTGTACTGTGCATCCTCGTTATAACGAGACGTTAAGTTGGAATCCATGTAAAGATTGCTCAACTCAATGCCATTACTATTATGACCGAAGACAATACCACCACCATAGCGTTTGTCACTTGTAAAGTGTAGTTGCGTATGCCAAACACCGGCACCTGAGATTTTTAGATTATCAGCTTCGATATTAACTTGTTTATCAAAATTGAAACGTCCTTCTGGAATATAGACAGATTTTCCGCTGGCTTTAGCTTCTTCCACAGCCGCAAGTAGGGCAGCAGTGTCATCACTATCATCATTGGCAGATGCACCCTTATCCACGATACTGATACTATTTTCACCTTGGGCAACAGGCGCTGGAGCCTGTTCAAGCTCAATAAAGTCAATACCGTAAGGGACATTGTCATCTTTCTTCTTAACTAGAGAAATCCTATCTCCAGATTTCAATTGGATATCCTTGAGGAGAAGACGTGTCTCATCAAAACGAAAACGTGCACTTGAACCATCAATGGCTTGATCATACTCATGGTCCCCTTTAAGGTACTGCCATGCTGAGTGAGATGACAAATCAAGATTACCAACGCTTGAACCATTGACCTGCACATCCAACTGACCTGATGCACCATCAGGTATTGTATAACGGACATTCAAAGCATTGGCTGGCTCAGTGACATTGAAAGTAACTGCCGCATCCTTTTTAGGAAGTTCAACATAAGTTTGGTTAGTCGCTTCCACAGCCGTAGATTCCATGTCCGTTGACTGCTGGATTGTAGCACCATTTTCAACACTTGCATTTTCTGCCTCATGAGTCGTATAAGGCATTTTTGCACCGTAACCATCTGTGCTGTACTCCTTGACTTGACCTTGGTCCTCAGTCGCATTGGTTAAGACATTTGCTGAAATTTCTTGAGTTTGAGGGTTGCTTGTCTCAACCAATCGATCAATGGTCGGAGTCTGTTCAGCTGCTTGAACAGTGGTAACCTGTGGCTGAGCTGGCATAATATTGGCAGGCTGTGACGCTTGTACTGGCTCAACTGATGCTGGTTCGGAAGTCGCCAATTGTGCCGTTGAGGCTGTTTGAGGTGTCTGTGCCTGATTTGAGGCATCAGTCAAATCACTAATCGATTGTGCCTCATCAGCCTGAGCTGCTTGCCCATTGGCAAGAGCCATAAAGCCAATCAAGGCTGACGCTGCCCCAATAGAATATTTACGGATGCTGTACTTTGGTTTCGTTTTTCTTTCTTTAAACAAGTCTATTCTCCTGATACTTTTTTCACAATCTCTCTATTTTAGGACCAAGCCGTCCTTTGAAAGAAAATAAAGTTTCCCTCATATTAAAGATTGTTAATAATGCTGTTGTTTTTCTTATTAAAAACAAACCAAAGTAAATTATAAGGGATGAAAAAGTAAAAAAAAAGGCTAGGCTATCCATTTTAACAAGGCCTTAACAAAATTGTCATATTAGAAAGTTCAGTCATTCATCTCTAAATTATAGTCTAAAAATGTCGCACAAAAAGGTGATTTCTTTCACGTGTAAGAAAGAAAAAACTATGAATTTCCATAAAGGCTTATTTAGCAAGAGTTATCAGCCAAAACAATCAAAATGTTTTAAATCTGTTTTCTCAGATTTCTGTCAAACGTTTGACAGTCTTTTTTAATTTTACGCTTCAAAGTATTATTTTCCGAATGTTTTAGTATTACAAATGTTAAACACCCAAAAATAAAAAAAGAGACAATAATCTGTCTCTGATTTTTCAAAAAAATAACTAACCTAACTAGATTTTACGATAACAATCCCTCTAATTCTTCAAGCGACAGACCAGTCACATCTGATACCACTTCTAGAGATAAGCCTTTTGAGAGCATCTTATGAATCAACTCTAAACGCTCCTCATGACGACCTCGTTCCAACCCTTGTTTAAGTCCACGCTCTAGTCCCTGCTCTAACCCTTTCTCTATGCCTTCTTCACGCGCTTCATCAATTGCTGTTTCCATGGTCATGTCATAATTTTCTTGAATACGTATGCGTTCATCAATCATCGCCTTTTCCTCCTGTGTCCAGCTGGATGAATCCAGTAATGAATCGGCATGCGTGACCGCTCGGCTAGGTGCCTTAGAAAATGGGAGATTTCCAAAGAACTCTAGCCACTGCCGCCCTTCATCCCTGATATGCTTATCTTTATTATACTTATCCAACTCTAAAAAGGCAATCTGAAGAAGGTTCTGCTGTTTCCCATCCTTATAGAAAGAATGCAGAGGCTTGCCCGTCCGACTATTGGCCATCCAATAAGTATTAATCGGGGACTCCTCATCTGGCAACAAGGTCTTCTCCAAGATAGCAATACCATAGACCGGCTCCATCTGCTCATACATCTTATGCGTCTGCCCTTGTTGGCGTAATTGTTGCACATTTTCTACCAGCTGGTTAGCCAAATAATAATGAAAACGATTGAGAAAATAATGCTGCTTACGTACCTGAATCTCAATGATAACCTCGGTTCCATCATTCAACTTGGCTCGAACATCCACCGAGGTTGAAAAGAGCTCATCCTCATCAAAGTCTTTTTTATGAAGCTGTGTCCCCTCCAAAATCTGAGCATCCACAACATCCAAATCCAAAATATCTCGAATAAATGCCACCGTCACTTCAGGCAGGCTGAAAATCTTCTTAGCCATAATATCCAAGGTCGGTGAGACATGCTTATGTCTTTTTTCCATCTACTTCTCCTTAAGAAAAAATAGGGGGTTGGTACCTCTACTTCTATTATTCGGAAAAAGTAAATGAAAGCTTGCAACTACCCCTTAAATGCTTCCACAAAAGCCTTGAGTTCTTCGTCTGCTTCTGGTGTTGTTCCATGAAGCTGGCCAAGCATGTCGAGAAGGGAGGCTGTCTGACTTTCAATCGTCGCATTAGTCTGATTAATCTTAGCCACGATCTCTGTCAGTGGCTCCACTTCCTCTTCCTCAAAGGTATCCACATAACGAGGAATATTAAGGTTGTAGTCATTTTCCACAATCTCTTCAAAGCTAGCCAGATGAGCGAACTTGTCCATATCCTCACGGCTCTTATAGGCATTGAGAATCTTCTCAATATGGGCATCTGTCATGATATTCTGGTTCTTCCCCTTATCAAACTCCTTAGAGGCATCGATAAAGTAAACATCACGATTGGTGCGGTTCTTTTTCAGAACGATAACCGTCGTCGGAATACTTGTGTTAAAGAAGATATTAGCAGGCAGACCAATAACCGTATCAATAGCACCTTCTTCTAACAAAGCCTTACGAATAGTCCCTTCAGCATTACCACGGAAGAGCACCCCATGAGGTAGGACGATAGCCATAACACCATTGTCTTGTTTCAAGTGATAGTAACCATGCAAGAGGAAGGCAAAATCAGCCTTAGACTTAGGTGCTAGTTTCCCAAATGGTGAGAATCGGGGGTCATCCAAGAAACCTGAGCTGGCAGACCACTTAGCTGAATAAGGTGGGTTCATGAGAACACCGTCAAAGTTAGTTGGCTCTTGAGTTGGCCAATCCTCATCCAAGGTATCAGCGTTGTGCAAAAACTGATTTTCAATCGGCACACCATGCAGAATCATGTTCATACGTGCCAGGTTATAAGTTGAGGTATTCAACTCTTGACCAAAGTAAACCACCGTCTGTGGCTGACGTGAATAACGTTTGGCATTAAGCAAGAGCGAGCCTGACCCCATAGTGGCATCATAAAGGGTAAAGCCTTGCTTATCCTCACGTCCTAAAAAGGCAATCTGAGTCATGAGCTTGGCAACAGGTTGCGGTGTATAGAACTCACCAGCTTTTTTACCTGAATCCGTCGCAAACTGACCAATCAAGTACTCGTAAGCATCACCAAGCATATCACCAGCATGACCTGCCACATCTAGGACAGCCAACTCTTTCATCACAGCCGCAACCGTCTGATTTTGCTTTTGAGGAGTCGCCCCAAGTTTCTTAGAGTAGAGGTCGATATCTTCAAAAAGATTTTCATAAAGCTCGTCACTCTGCTCAATATCACGGAAGCCCTGAGCCAAGTCCTCTAGCTGGAAGCTTCCATCATTCACTCGCTCAACCAAGGCCGTAAAGGTCAAGTCAGGATGAATGGCATAGCTCATCTCATCAGTGATGACCGCCAAAAGGTCCTCGTGAGTTTCCTCGTCCTCGTAGTATTTACGATAGACTGCCAGTGCCTCTTCCAAGCTTTCTGTCTCCTCCACCATGGTCTCTGCCACGAAAAAGAGCATCTTGTCCGACAAATACTTGTAAAAGACCATACCCAAGAGATAAGACTTGTAGTCGTTAGCATCCATCTTAGAGCGGAGCACATCCGCTGAGTTCCACAGGGCTTGATAAAGCGACTGAGAGGTTTGTGTTGTTCCTGACATAATGTTTCTTTCTATGTTTTTTTGAATGTTATCCTATTAGTTCTAATAGCCAATCACGCTTGTTTCCACTTCCTTGATGACCTCATCAGAAATCTTAGAAATAGGAAGTTGGTAAATGGTGTTTTGACGTGGGTTGAAAATGCCTAGATTTTCAATAGTTTGAAACTCTGGATGAATCGAACGCCTACCCATGAGATAGTAAATCAATAGCTGCAAGGTATGATCCTTATTAGGCTTGCTGGTGGTGACTTTAAAGTCCCAAAGGGTATCTTTGGTCAGGAAATCCCCATCACCAGTCGTAATGGTAGCCGTATAAGACCCCTCCATGGTAAAACCATCCGCAGTCACAGGACCAAAGGCCTTGAAAAAGCTCAAACTACGCTCAACCATGATACGAATATTAGCAATAGTAGCCTGATTTGGCACAATCCCCTCCACTGGACGATAAGCCAGAGGACCAGCACGAAAGGCACTATCAAAACCTGCCAACTGACAAGCCTTAGTAATCGACAAATCGTCTAGCCTCTTAACATCATCCAGAAGACCAAAAGCCTTAGCCTCCAGCCTCATGGCACGAGCACCAAGCAAGGAAATCTCAAAGGCCTCCTCAACAGCTGTCCCATCCATGAAACGACTAAGATAGTCCACAGCAGTCCCAACCAAACTAGCCACAATAGACTCCTCAGGATTAAGACCCTGACCATCATCAAGCGTCGTCACAGTAAAAGTCTTGACCGGAAGATAACCACCACGAGGCTGTTTAATCTGTTTGATACGTTGTGTTACTGATACCATGTTGGTCTCCTACTATTGCTTAAATTCTGTCGCTTTCGTCTACTATCACTGTAAAACTAAAAACTTCGTTACTAATCAGTCGAGTAAATAAATGTCATTTATTCTACTTTTTAGATGAACATATCTTGCAAGAGTTTCTTTTTCAGAGTCTCAAGCTGAGTTATTTTCTCTTGGTAAGAAGTGATAAGCTGGTCAAGGCTTGAGAAATAGGAACCAATGGCTTGTTGTTCTTCGAGTGAAGAAGGAAATGATACCTTTATTTTCTCTATCTGCCATAAAGAAAGCGAGGGTTGGGCCCCAATTGTTGAATCACTTTTGATAAAAGACTTTATTCTTGGACTTTTCAAAAAATTCAACATAAAAATCGCATCGTCTCTCTTCAATCTAATAATTGCAATTTGCTGATTTGTATTTGCAGGTAAATCTTTTTTATCAACTATCCCAACTACCCCAAGAGTACCGACAATTGAAAATAATACATCACCCTCTTTAAGTATAGAACGTTTTAGGTATCCTAAATGTTCTTCTAAACTTGTAGAGGCTGTCCGGACCAAACTACCAGTATCTCTATTTATACTTTCGGTTTTAATATAGTTTACTTCCCCTTGCCAGCTTTTATCTTTCGGTGTGGTTCCCTTAGTTATAATTTCAGTCCTTGATTTAAGTTCATATAATTTCCACTCACCTTCAAATCCATCCAAACGAATCTCAGGAACAGTCTGTCCAGCTTTGGGAAACATCTTAGAGAGCATGGTCGCCTTGAGAGATTGGTAGTTGGCGAGATTGTCCTTGTAGCTAGCCAAAAGGTCATCGAGGGTGCGAAAAAGAGAGCCAATGGCGAATTGTTCAGGTAGAGAGGGGATCATCATTTTATGATTTCTAATGATATCGCTATTTAAATTTACCTGACTCCCCGGTTGTCCATATTTATTCCATTTTGGCCTAAACATATCAAACCACTGAAACATAAATTCTCTATCAAATTTAGGATTTTCAAAAATTAAGAAACCATCATGCACACCAGTCTTTACATAATTTACAACAGGTTTTCCAACAGTGGCAGCAATACTTAATAATAAATGAGGAGTATTTAAGACTCTTGTCTTTTCTTGACCCAGTTTTGAGATTTTTTGTTCCAGATATTTGATTCTTCCATTTTGTTCAGTAACATCAGAAATTCGTAACCACCCAATATCTGAATTCTCATCAAACCATTTAGGGTTTTGAATAGGCCTCGGAGAGGCCCCTCTTTTTATCTTTGCTAAATTCCCAATTAGAATCGAATTCCATTTGTTATCAAATTGAGAAAACCTAATTTTCGGTATTTGTTCCATAAATATACTTGTCCTATTAGTAATTACTATCATTTTTTCTAATATTTTTTAAAGCTATATTTCATTCCTAACTCCTGAAATAAATAATAATGTAGTAACTTTTGTAAAATTACATTCGTCTTATAAAACTCATTATAGTCGGTCATCAGTCTAGGATATTTAGATTTTTTATCACCATGTGTATAATAATGTCGTGTTTGTACTATACTTTCAATAAATTGAGAAAAATTATTAAAACTTTCTAAAATCAACTTTTCAAATTCTGAATCTGAATTTTTAAATAAAAATATTAACTTGCTCTTCAAAAAAGATTCTTTATTCCTCTTCTTGAAAATTTTATTTTCGCGCTCATAATTTCTTATTTTTTCCTCATGAAAATTTCTTGCATAAACTTCTAAATTTCTTATTGTGGACAGTAAATTATCCTCAATGTAAGGTATAGAATGTAAATTTTTTGTATATTGCTTGATAATAAAATCTAGCTTTTCACTCTTTGTGAACCATTGATCCATAATCTCCGCAAAATTATCGTGTAAAGCATTCAAAGTAATATCTTCATATTTGTACTTCTCCCAAATTTTACCATCTCTATTATGCTGAAAAAAATATTTACCTTTAATT
>ENA-OOXE01001476-OOXE01001476.1-human-gut-metagenome-genome-assembly--contig:-NODE-1476-length-12292-cov-4.187628_pt1 | contig 12292 bp, 14 predicted proteins | sample MGYA00241585_ERZ501339 | MGnify/ENA primary metagenome ERZ501339 (study PRJEB25962, sample SAMEA1972463) | human gut metagenome | biome: human gut; feature: human-associated habitat; material: faeces...
GTAAGGGGCCGGGATATGAACGCTGGGCGAAGGTATTTAACATTAAGCAGATGGCTGCTGCCCTTGCCTATATACAGGACAATGGCCTGACCGATTATGAGCAGTTGGCACAGAAAGCCACCGAGGCAGCAGACCGTTTTCATGCCATTTCCGAGCAGATCAAGCAGACGGAACAGGCCATAAAAACCAATGCCGGGCTAAAGGCCGCAACGGTTCAGTATGCCAAAACCCGCCCAGTCTTTGAGCAGTATAAGGCGACGAAGTACAGCCGGAAATTCCTTGCGGAGCATGAGGCCGACCTTGAACTGTACCGGGCTGCACAAGCGGAAATGCGCTCTCTGCTGGGCGGGGCGAAGCTCCCTAAAATGGATGTGCTGAAGGAGGAAGGCCGCAAGCTCACAGCAAAGAAAAAACAGCTCTATGGAGAATACCAGAAGGCACGACGGGATATGCAGGAGATCGTCACGATCAAGGCGAACATTGACACTCTGATGGGCTACACCGAGCCGGGAAGAAAGCAGGAAAAGGAGCGTTAAGGTTATGAAAATAAGGAGCAAAGCGACGCTGACACTTCGGGCCATGTTGGCCCGAAGATACGGGTTTGGGGCGAGCCCCAACAAGCCGCCTTTGTGCCACTTGTGGCCACAGAGGCATTGCTTGCCACTTAGCGACAGCCCCTAAAATGGCGCAAAAAAACAGAGGCCCTTATTCTGGAACCTCCGTTTCTCTGGCTTTCTTAATGCCCTCGGCTGTGGCTTCTATTACAACAAGCTCTTTTTCATTCATAGAATTTAGGAGCACATCAATGTGCTTTCTGCAAGAACTTGACCTTGCCCCTCCGTCCGCATGAATAAACTGGTCAACTGAAACGTCAAACATGGTAATGAGTTTAACAAAAAGGTCGAAGCTGGGATACTGACCTTTGTTCTCAATATTCATAATGGTACGGGAGTCACGGTCTACTAATTCCGCAACGTAGGCTTGTGTCCAGCCCTTTTCTTCTCTGGCTCTTTTGAGAGCTGCCCCGAGGCCGTGAAAGTCAAACCTTCTTTCATCTTGGTTCATTCTCATATCACCCTATATCATTGTACATTTCGGGTTGGATTATGAAAATGTAATGAAATATGATGTAAGGTGGTATTTTATTTCCGCTATGTTTTCTTGAACCTTGAAAACACAAACATCCATTCATTCATTGACATTATTTTTTCTCTGTGTTATACTGTTATACACAACAGCATAACAGTTAAAACACACGGAGGATGCAGCAATGAAACTGATTATTTCAAATGTATCTGGCGTCCCCATATACGAGCAGATTAAACAGCAGATCAAGGCGGCTATTTTATCTGGCGAGCTTCAAGCCGAAGAAACTTTGCCCTCCCTTAGAACACTTGCCAAAGACTTAAAGATCAGCGTCTTAACAGTGACAAAGGCATACACAGAATTAGAGCAAGAGGGCTTTGTTAAAAATGTGCAGGGGCGTGGATGTTTCGTAATGGGGTCTGGTTCAGAACTGATTAAGGAGCAGCTTATTTGCAAAGTAGAAAACAATCTCACCGAAGCAATAAAAGCTGCAAGAATGGCAAATCTATCCACAGAGGAATTACATCGCCTTTTGGACATTTTAACGGAGGTAAAAACAGATGACTAATTATTTAGAGGTAACGAATCTTTCAAAATCTTTTGATTCTTTTCAGCTTCACAATATCAGCTTTACTTTGCCAAAGGGATATATTATGGGCTTGATCGGCCCGAATGGTTCTGGCAAAACAACGACAATCAAACTGATTTTGAATATGCTCAAGCGCACCGGTGGCACAGTCAAAGTGATGGGGCTGGATAATATCGCAGAAGAACAAAAAGTAAAATCAGAGCTGGGCGTTGTTTTCGATACAAATTATTTCAGTGATGATTGGAAAGTGTCGCAGGTTGAAAAATCCATTTCGGTATTTTATCCAAATTGGGACAGCCAGAAATTTGCGGATATGTTACGGAAATTTCACATTGCACCAACCAAAAAGGTAAAAGAACTTTCCAAAGGTATGCAGATGAAGTTAATGCTTGCCTGTGCGTTTTCATACGACGCCAAGCTGCTGATCCTCGACGAGCCGACCAGTGGACTTGATCCGGTTTCCAGAGATGAACTTTTGAAAATTCTTTCAGAGTATATTGAAGATGGCGAGCATAGTGTTTTGTTCTCCACCCATATCACAGGCGATTTGGAGCGTGCAGCCGATTATATTACCTACATCAGTTATGGCGAGCTGTACTTTACTGGCAGCAAAGATGATTTTGTAGATATGTTCCGCATTGTAAAAGGTGGAATTGAGGAACTGTCCGATGATCTGAAAAATAAGGCGGCTGGTATTCGTACATTCCCTACGGGATTTGAGGCTCTGATGAAAACCGAAGATATTAGCGGTTTCCCTAACCTGACCGTTGATCCTGCCACCATTGATGAAATTGTAGTGTTTACAAGCAAGAAAGGTGACGATTATGAGTAATATTTTGAAATCCACAAAATTAGATATTGCATTGGTAAAACCATATTTTAAGACGATTTGCTTTACCCTGCTCCTGCCGATTGTGTTTGCCGCAATCAATCGTTCTTTGCTGACAGGGGTATCATTTGCTATGTGCTTTATTGCCATGACGACGGGATATACCTTTTCCATCACAGAAAAAAACAGTATGGATCGTCTGTTTGGTATTTTACCTGTTCGTAAAAGTGAGCTTGTGATCGGACGCTATGTTTTCGTCCTTGCAATGGGGCTTCTTTCCTTGATTATTTCTTTGATTGCACAGCCGCTTGTCTTGAAAGTGCTGGGTGAAACAGTTGGCGTATTTGATATTGTAACTGCCGCTATTGCAGGAGTATTCTTATTTGCACTCTATACCGTGTTCCAGATTCCGGGATATTACAAGTACGGCTCAATCAAAGGACGGGTATTTATGTATATTCCAGTGGCCGGTTTCTTGGTGACTTTACTTCTTCTCTCTAAAATGCCAGCTATCGGGAACTCAATTATTTCAGTCGTTGAATCTTCTCCGATACTTCTCGTTTTCCTTGCGGTTTTTGCTATTGTCGTGATGTATGCGGTTTCAATCTTCTTGTCCATTCGGGTTATGAAGAATAAGGAAATGTGAGGTGATTGTATGGATTTCACAATTTTGGCAGTTGTGCTTTTGATTGGTGTTGGCGTTCCTATCCGTAATAAACTCATACGGAAATATCGGGATAAGAAAAAGAATGATCGCAATTCGGAGTGAACAATATGGAGAAAACAGAGTTCATCCGCTGCCCAGTCTGCGGGAATAAAACACGCGACAAAATTCGGGAAGATACCGTACTTAAAAATTTTCCTCTCTTTTGTCCAAAATGTAAAAGTGAATGTCTAATCGACATTGAACAATTAGACTTACGATTAGCATTATGGGAATACCGTCGTTACTAATGACAGTATTCTGTTTGCTTTATGAGAAAATGCTCAATGCTGGAATGGGCAATAAATTTGAATTTGACAAGGAGATAATAATGATACCAATTTCTGATATTCTCATCCGCTCAATTAGTGGGTATGTGTTTATGGTTCCAGTCTTCGTACTGTATTTCTTGTGGCTCAAAAAATTGGGGAGAACACAAAGTTTTCTCCATACCGCTGCAGTGTTTGTTTTTGGTTATTATTTATTCGGACTTTTGACCGTCACAGGCATCGGCTTTACAAGCACAATGACCTTTCGCCCGAACATTTCTTGGACTCCATTTATCGGTATGATAACTGGGCCAATTGATACCATTCTGAATATTATTCTGTTTGTCCCGTTGGGATTTTTCCTGCCGCTGCTGTACAAGAAATATCATCACATGAAGACGGTTGCATTGACTGGCTTTCTGTTTTCTTTGGCTGTTGAAATTGTCCAGATGTTTGGCTGGGGTTCTTCCGACATCAATGACTTGATGACAAATACCGCTGGAGCCTGTATTGGATTTTTAGTTTATTGTCTGCTGTCAAGAATCTTGCCTGCCAATCTGAAAAAGCAACTTCAATCCAGCCGTGTCAATGCTGTGGCTGAAGTACTTCTCTTTGCTATTTGCACATTTGCCATTATGGTCACGGCTCAGACTTGGTTTGTCCATGATGTGCTGAATGTTCCATAAATTGTATCGGAAACAATCGGTCTCAGATATAAAAAAATAGTGTCTTCTGTTTGACACACCTGCAGACCGATTTTTCCGTATTGAACTTAGTCGCGTCAACGAAGCCACTACCTATGGAATTTCAATCTTTTCCTTCCTGTTATGCTTGGACAGATTGAATAATTCTCTTTGTGTTATATCTATTATTTTTAGGTAATAGTCCACAACGGCTTCTAACATGAAGGTACAAAAAATAAAAGTTGATCCTCAATCAACCCTATTATTGTACTCTTCAATTCATACTTTTCGATCTCAATGGTAGTATGGTTAGATAGACATCTGTTGCCGCTATCCCTTGGTAAGTTACCCGTTCAGCTTACCTACAAATTTAGAATACAATAAATGGCATCATTTGAACAGACTATATTTTTGGGATGAACTGTTCTACTATGAGAGCTTCGGCCTGTTCGCTGCGCTGATTCTGGTGCAGTTGGTGGCCACCGGCGCAGCAGCGTTCCGCTTTTACTACAAACAAAGAAAAGGTTTAACAGAAAAAAGGTTGAACAGAAAATAGGTATCATCAATCAAAAATATCATTGGAGGTAACTTATGGAAAAAGAAACAATGGGAACTGTAATTTCAGTTACAAAACAATGGTGGTTAAAAGTGAATCGTAAACCTGTCCGCGCTCACGCTATGGATGGCGCAGCCTTTCCGCATACTATCAAGGTCAAATATACGATAGACGGAAAAGATTACATCTGCCGAAAATGGATTGGCGCAGGAAACAAAGTCCCTGACAAGGGAACAACGATTAAAGTTACCTATTGTGAAGATAAGCCATCGAAAGCAAGAATTGAACTCTAATCAATAAATTTATCAAAATACGGAGGTGATGATGTGATGGGACATTAGCTGTTTTGGATATAGAAGAATCCGGCAAGCAGATCGGAGAAAAGTTATTTCTGCTTCTTAACGAAGAACAAAAGAATGCTCTGATGCAATATATTTTGGAACAGGGAGTCTGTCATGGAACGGTATTCAATTCCTGTCACACTTCCTCCGCATCAAAGAAAAATCCTCTAACAGAAATACAGGAAGGCGAGCTTTATCTATGCCTGGAACACCGCACTGTCAGGGTTAGGGAACGGATTATCAACCTGACAAGTAAGGAGTTTGATATACTGGCATTACTCATTGCCAATCCCAAACGTGTTTTTACTTACGAACTGATTACCGATTTGGTTTGGAAAGAGGATTGTGATTTCTATTCGAGAAAAGCCATTCATAATCATATAAGTAAGCTGCGTAAGAAATTGCGCTTTGAACCGGATCTTCCAAACTATATTGAGAGTGTCGCCGGGATCGGCTATAAATTTGAACATCTATAACATGAGCCCACAAGGTGTCGTTTTCCCCTTGTGGGCTTGCTTTTTGCGGCATATATTCTAAGAGCAGAATATGTAGAAAATTGCGAATATAAAGAGTAAAAAGCGAATGCCTGCGGACTGATACAGGAAACATAACCGATATAATTTTCTCCCAAGGAGGTATCAAGCAGCCGATTCAGGCTCCTCCTTGATGGGAGGAAATGCCTATGCGTCTATGCAACACAGATCCGCAGATAAACTGCTTTACATTCAGTCACCTATACGTCGTAGTCCAGCTCGTATGGATTGCGGCGGTTTTGGTTTCGACAATATTTGAGCATTTTCGCTGTCAGCCTCCCGGAGAAATTTCATACTGCTGCTTTGGCGCGCCTGTTCTTTGTACGGGCGCGCTTTTTTGTACCCTTTTTTTAATCAGAAAGAGACTTAGACCTTATCGCTGCCGCAGCCCACCCTCTGATTTCGATTTTTGCCATCAACTCAAACATCGAAATTGGAGGAAATTACTATGAAGAAAATCAATCTTCGGGATTATTACCCGTATTATACACAGGACATGATCGTTGAGGTGCCGGATGAAGTTGCGGACATTCTCCGGGAATATAAACTTGCTGAAGCAGCTTATTTTTTGCGTACATACCGGCATAAAGCCTATTTTTCTTTGGATTATGACATCAATGTGGAACATGAGGCTATGGTGCTTGTTTTGACACCAGCAGATATTTTTGAACAGAAGGAAGAAAACGCTAGACTATATGAAGCGCTTGCCTCGTTGCCGGAAAAACAGCGTAACCGTATCACTTCACATTTTCTGTTGGGAATGAGTTTATCGGATATTGCAAAAAGCGAAGGAACCGGCGTCAGCTCTGTACATGAAGGAATCCAACGTGGACTTCGGCGTTTGAAAAAAATTTTAGAAAAAATGAATACAGACCCCGAAAATTACCATCAAAAATGAAATGTATAATAGAGGGACATATTCGGCGGGACAAGCTGGACGGGTGTGGTAAGGAAGCATATACATCCTCCACCCTAACTGTAATATCAATTTGTCTGCCACGCCCCTCGCCTGCTCCTTGACAACCGAATATACGCTGTTACGGGTACTTCATTCTGTGTTCCGAGCGACAGATGGGGCGGCGCGGTGACAGGCGGCCTAAGGAGGTGATGAATCCAGGCTGTCCGAGCGATAAACGCAACCTACGAAACCGGCTGTGGCAGGCCGGACGCGATAACGACACAGATCATAATGGTACTTCTTCACAGCTTCCTAAAGACTTGGGGAGAGTTCCTGCGGCGTTTGCTTGCTCTGGCAAAGCGGCGGCGTATGTGGGACTATGATGCGGTGACGCTACCCGCAGCCTGTAACAGCCCCGTCCTTATAACAGAAGGACTTGCCGGGGTGCGTGGCAAATACGGCAGCAAAATCGAAATCAGATATAATGGGCCGGATTTATGTGTGTAATAACCATAGATCCGACCTATTCATGTGGTTTTGATAACACAGTTTTCAGAAGGGAGTTGATACTATGGAATTGAACACCATTGTCAGTGAAGTGGGTACGCTGGTAGACATTCGGGATGTCTCTGTCAACAAAGAACTTTCTCGTGATGAACGGATTGCAGAATTTGTTCAGCAAATCAAAAATCCATACCATTTTAAGTGTGGACGTTTTACTGTACAAGCCAGTTTTTCTGCTGAAGGTGCTACCCTGGAAGAATGTATCAAGGGTATTTTGCGATAGCTGCAATTTTAAGAAAGGGGCTGACTTTTCCGTAAAAGCATGGTAGAATAAGAATCGGAAAAGGAATTGAATATGGAATAACCACACTTCTTGAATTGCGGGGATTTTTCTGTGCAACGAAAGGAGTGTTTTTTTATGCAGGTTTACAAAGCGATTAAGTACATCCGTCTTTCTTATACGGATGATAAAACAGTAGAAAGTGACAGCGTTGCTAACCAGCGGCGCCTGATCGATGACTACATAGCCCGACACCCGGAAATTGAGGTTGTGGCAGAAAAAATTGACGATGGTTATAGTGGTGTTTTGTTTGATCGCCCGGCATTTCAGGAAATGATGCGGATGATCGAACAAGGCGAAGCTAACTGCGTGATTGTCAAAGACCTCTCCCGTTTGGGGCGAAACACCATCGACACCGGCTACTACATCGAGCAGTATTTCCGCATCCGCAGCATCCGCTTTATTGCGGTCAATGAAAACTTCGACACCGCCAACCCGGAAGATGCCCATTCTGGTATCATCATCCCGCTGCGGAACATGATAAACGAAGCCTACGCTTTGGACATTGGGCGCAAGATCAGGGCGCAGCAGCGGCAGGCCATGAAGGACGGAAAGTTCATCGGTGCGCGTACTCCCTACGGTTATCTGAAAGCGGAGGATGATTGCCACCAGCTTATCATCGACCCCGTTGCCGCCATTGTGGTACAGCGAATGTTCCGATGGGCTTCCGAGGGCGCTGGCCTCAATACCATCGCCGTGCGGCTGAACGAGGCTGGCATCCTCACCCCCAGCCACTACAAGAAGATGCAGGGCAAGATCACCCACGAAAATTTGCTCGGCAGCGGCAGATGGCAGACCCGAACGGTCGGCGTTATTCTCCGCTCCGAGGTCTACACCGGAGATCTCGTTCAGGGGCAGACCAAAACCGTGGATCACCGGCAGGTCAAGGCCGATGCCGAGGAATGGACGGTGGTGCGGGACACCCATGAGGCCATCATCAGCCGGGAACAGTTCGCGGCGGTGCAGGAAATTCTCAATCAGACCGCCAGCCGCGCCAAGGCACGGGAGGTCAAAGCCTACACGCCGAATTTGCTCAAAGGCAAGGTGTTCTGCGCCCATTGCGGCGGCAGTCTGCACCGGCAGAGAAATATCCGCAAGAAGTTCGACGATGTGTACTTCTACCATTGTCTGAGCCAGAGCCGAATCAGCAAGGATGCCTGCCCCGGCGTGACCATCCGCGAGGATGCGTTGCTGGATATGTTGGCAGATATGCTTCAGGACGCGCTTGATACGGAGCTGGGGCAATATACCCTCTCCCTTGCGGAGCTGCCCCGGCAGGCCGCTGACCGCGCTGAGCTGCGGGAGAAGATCACCAGCCGCAAGCAGGAAATCCAGCGGCTTCGCGGTATCGTGCGGAGTTTATATGAAAACCTCGTCCAAGGCGTTCTCACCAAGGGTGAATACTTTGACTACAAGGAGAAGTACGAAAGCCGCATTGCCGACCTCTCCGTGGAAATGGAACAGTTGGAGGACGGCCTGCGAACGATGGATACGCAGCTTGAGCAGCACCGGGCACTGAAGCAGGATGCCGCGCAGATCAAGACCGACCGTGCGCTGACCGGCGCACTCATCGAGCGGCTGATCGCCCGCATCGAGGTATCCCACGACAAGCAGATCACGGTGCGCTATCGCTTTCAGAGCGAGTTTGAAACCTATGCGGAGGTGCTGGAACAATGCAGAAATATGTGATCGCCCTCTACATCCGCCTCTCCATTGAGGACTACAAGTACGATAGCCTGAGCATTGAAAACCAGAGTCTCGTCCTCCACGAGTACGCGGCTTCCATGCCGGAAGCTCTGAACGCGGAGATTATGGAGTTCATCGACAACGGGTACAGCGGCACAAATTTTGAGCGTCCGCAGGTACAGAAGCTCATTGAGCTGGTGCGGGCCAATCAGATCGACTGCATCATCGTCAAGGATTTTTCCCGCTTCGGGCGAAACAGCATTGAAACCGGCTATTTCATCGAGCGTGTGTTCCCGCTGTTCCATACCCGCTTCATTTCCATCAGCGACGATTTTGACAGCAGCAAATTCAAGGGCGACACCGGCGGCATGGACGTAGCATTCAAGTATCTCATCAGCGAATATTACAGCCGCGATATGTCCATTAAAACCAAGAGTGCCAAGTACGCCAAGATGCAGCGCGGCGAGTATCAGAGCAAAATCTGTCCCTACGGCTACCGCAAAAGCGCCGATGGCAGAATGGAGCCTGACCCGGAGGCTGCTGCCGTTGTGCAGCTTATCTTCCAGCTTGCCGCCGAGGGGATCAACGCCACCGCCATCACACGGGAGCTGTTCCGCAGGAACATCCCCACGCCCGGCCAGTACAAAGCGGCGCGAGGCAATCATACCCACGATATTTCCCGCTGCCACGGGATTTGGAGTGCATCCACCATTCTCCGCATTTTGGAGGACGAACGCTACACCGGCGTGTATGTGATCGGCAAGCGGGCGGTTCTCGAAGTAGGCGGCACCAGAAGCCGCCTGAAGGATAGAGAATCGTGGTATATCATCCCCGACCATCACCCGGCCATCGTAGAGAAAGCCGTATTTGATACCGTGCAGGCCAGCCAGCTCCGCTTTTCCCAGCCCAACAAGAAGAAACGGGACTACCCGCTGAAAGGCAAAGCCTTCTGCGGCTGCTGCGGTCATGCACTATCCCGCACCATGCAGAAAACCTCGTATTACTATTGCCGCCATTCCGAGGCGGACGAAGAAAGCCGCTGCCACAAGATGCGTCTGAACGCCGCAGAGCTGGAACAAGCGGTATTCCTGACGCTGAAAAAGCAGATGGAAGCCGCCGCACCGCTTGCCCCGGATGGTACGCTTCGGGTGGATGCTTCCGTACCGGAACGCGCCGAATATGAGCAGCAGATCGAGACGCTTCAAGACGGCAAGCGCACTTTGTATGAACGCTATCTTATGGGTGAGATCGACCTGAACACCTACAAGGCAGAAAAGGCCGCGTGTGACGAGCTGCTACTGAAAACAAAAAACGCCTATGCCGCAGTATTGGCACAGGCGAAGCAGAAGCAGGACGAACAGGCGCGGCAGGACAGCCGAAAGGAAGCGTCCAAGGCGATTTTTGATGCGGACGCACTGACCACCGAGCTGGCCGAGCTGTTGATCGACCGGGTGCTGGTGTACCCCGATAAGCGCATTGAGATCGCATATAAAATCCAAGACATTTTCGCTTGAGGTGGCAGACATGGAAATTGCTTTCTATTGCAGAATGGACGGACAGGGATTCGGCTTTGTCCTCCCCGATGAAGCTGACAAGCTCCGCGAATTTTTCGCCGAACATCAGGATAAGCCTGCGCTTGAAAATCCATCAAGCGCAAGCTAAAAATTTTTGTCGTGTGCTTGACATACGGGTGGCGAAGGTCATGAAATCTAACATGCTTGCACCCCGCGTGTTCCAGGATGAACTGCAGTCTGCGGCGCACCACGCCGGGTGTAATGGGACAGTCCTCTTTTACCGGGGATGGGAACATCCAGCGGGAGTCCACTGTTTTCTTATACTCCCGCAGCCCCGCCACCACGGCGGGCGGCAGGACGATCTTGCGGACGGAGTTTTTCGTCTTGGGCGTGCTGATTTGAAGTTGGCCACGCACATCGTAGACCTGCTTGTTCACATTCAGTACGCCGGTTTTGAAGTTCAGGTCATCCCATTGCAGCGCCATCAACTCGCCCCGACGCAGGCCGGTGGCCAAGTCCAGAAGGAAGACCTCGTAGTAGCCCTCAAACTTCGCTTGAATGAGGAATCGCTGCAACTCTTCTCGTGTCAGCACCTGCATCTCCCGCGCTTTCTTGGGCGGCAGCTTGCAGCCGATAGCCGGGTTCACGCGAATCAGCCCATCCTGCACCGCCTTCTCCAATGCGGAGCGGCAGGTGGCGTGACACATACGCACCATTCGGTCGGACAGCCCTTCGCCGTACTTGTCGGTGAAGCGCTTCCGGCCACTTTTCTTGAGCCGACCGTAGAACTGTTGTAGGTCATTCTGCGTCAGCTTGTTCAGCGGGATGTCTCCAATTTCCGGGATGATGTGCAGTCGGATGCGGCTTTCGTAAGTCTCCTGCGTGGTGGGACGGATCTTGGGCTTGGAGTGATTCTCGTACCAGTATGTCAGCCAGTCCCCGAAGGGCATCTCAGACCGCACTTTTTCGGGCTTCAGCCCGCCGCAATCCTCCTTGAGCTTTTGGAGTTTTTCGAGGCACTCCTTCTTGGTTTTGGCGAGGACATTTTTCGTTTTGGGATAGCCGTTATCATCATAGCCGATGACGATGCGCCCCTCCCACCGACCATCCTTGCGCTGCCTTACTGTTCCGTCTCCGGCTTTTCGCTTTCTTGCCACGGTTTCAACTCCTTTCCGAAGATGTCTTCCATGAAGCCGCCCACGATGCCGCAGGCTGTCTTCTGCATATCCGATGTGACATGGGTGTAGGTGTCCAGCGTGAAGGAGGCGTTGGTGTGGCCCAGGATGCCGGACAGGGTTTTGGCATCCACGCCGCTGGTAAGGGCATGGGTTGCGAAGGTATGCCCTTACGGTATAATTACGACAAACCGGAAAAGCCCCGTATATCAAGGGTTTTCGGTTATCTGGCAAGGTTTTTCATCCTTTTCCAAACCGAAAAATCGAGCCGCGAAGTAGTTATTTCGTAGGGGGTGTTATAGTAACGACAAAAAAATACCGTTTGGGCGGGCTGTCAGCCCGTCCAAAAAATCAGGACATTTCCTCTGAAAAGAAGAAATGTCCTTTTTTTGTACCCAAAATCAGATGCCGACAGGAGGAACACAATGCCTGAAAAAACCGTGCAGAAGGAACCGGGCAAAAAGCCCGCGCCATCCAAAAAGCCGAAACCGCAGCAGGAAGTAGTTGTTCAGATTTCGCTCTCTGAGCTGCACCCGTTCCCGGATCACCCCTTTCAGGTGCGGGAGGATGCGTCCATGCAGGAAAC
>ENA-OOXE01001477-OOXE01001477.1-human-gut-metagenome-genome-assembly--contig:-NODE-1477-length-12292-cov-1.588298_pt1 | contig 12292 bp, 11 predicted proteins | sample MGYA00241585_ERZ501339 | MGnify/ENA primary metagenome ERZ501339 (study PRJEB25962, sample SAMEA1972463) | human gut metagenome | biome: human gut; feature: human-associated habitat; material: faeces...
GTCTTTTTGGTATAGCTGGTGGCGAGCAGGATGTCATGCCATTTCCCATGAAAGAAGCTATCATGAAAGTATGAACGATTTAAAAACTTTACTGAATCACCTGCCTTATAAATTAGCCGCCTATGATGCCCAAGGAAACTTTCTCTATGACAATGGTGGCGCTGATGGTAGTTTCTTTCCCCGTGAGGATGAAAATCTGCCTGACTGGATCATGTCTGAAGTTCTAGCATCTCCTACAAAAGAAAGAAGTTATCAGATTCCAACAGATAGTTTTGATCAAGTCCTGATCCAGACCTACCAAGCTGCCATAGACCAAGAAGGAAAGGTCCTTGGATTTTGGGAGACCGTTTATGATTTGAAGCAACCTCTCAAGACCTATCTGGATAACTCTGCTCAAGCCCTTGTCGCCTGGTCTGATGCCACTAGTGGCGCTAGTTTCAAGGAAGAAACTGACTTTTAAGCTAAATTTCTTGCTTTAATAAATGAAAAATTCACTTAATTCAAGACTAGCTCAAAACACCCTTATTCATAAAATGTGCCTAAGTCAGCACTACAAAGGCTTTTTGGAAATCAGTCACTTTAATATCTCTCACAGAATTTATAAACACTCTATTTTGCATTTTTGCGCTATTTAAGGTAAAATGGGAGTAATGAGAAAAAGAATAAAACCGATCGTTGTTTACGTGGTTCTAGCTCTTTTAGGATTAGCATTAGTTATTGCAAATATTCACAATACGTCCAAACAGCAGGCGCATCTCCAAAACGTGAAATCTGCTATTCCTTCTGCTACTACACCGAAAACAACAACCAGTAGTACATCTAGTAGTTCCGACGAGGAGCTGAAACTCAATCCCATTATCGACCTTTCGGGGTGGCAACTACCTCAGGATATCGATTACGATGTCTTGTCAAATCATATTTCTGGTGCTATTATCCGTGTCTTTGGCGGATCACAGATTAGTAAGGATAGCAATGCCGCTAGTTCGAATGGGGTTGACAAATCTTTTAAAAAACATATCAAAGAACTCCAAAAACGTGATGTTCCAGTTGCCGTCTATTCCTACGCTCAAGGTGCTTCTGTCAAGGAGATGAAGGAGGAGGCTCGTATTTTCTACAAAAATGCTTCTCCATACAAACCTACCTATTACTGGATTGACGTGGAAGAGGAAACCATGCCTAATATGGAGGAAGGTGTCCAAGCTTTTCTAGCTGAGCTCAAACGTCTAGGAGCTGATAAAGTTGGTCTCTATATTGGTGCTTATTTCATGCTTGAGCAAGAGGTTTCAACCAGAAACTTCGATGCTGTTTGGATTCCCGCCTACGGTACTGACTCTGGTTACTATGAGACTTTGCCAAACACTGATATTGACTATGATCTACATCAGTATACCTCACAAGGAAGTCTTCCTGGATTCGATAATATTCTAGATCTTAGCCAAATCAATCCCGAGAAAAACAAACGTAAAACCTTTGAAAAACTCTTTGGTAAGATCAAGCAAAAACCAACTAAAAATAAGAAGACTACTTCGACAAGTTCATCTAGTAGTTAATAGAAACCGGTGCCTAGAACACTGGTTTTTTTCTTGTCAAATTGGTTTAGGCGTGTTCGGACGAATGTGTTATAATGGATGGTAGAAATGTATAACTTTAAAAGGAGATATGACAATGGCTAAGAAAAGCAAAGTCAAGAAGACCCTGGTTGACCAAATTCTTGATAAAGCTAAGATTGACCATGATAGCTTATCCTTCAATGGTTTAGAGGGGGAGCTTCCAGAAGATGTGGCGCGTGAAAGCATTTATAAAACCCTCGCCCTTAAGGGAGATAAGACAGGGCCTGTCATCGGCATTGTCCCTATCACCGAACACCTGTCTGAAAAGAAATTAGCTAAAATTTCAGGGAACAAGAAGGTTCAAATGATTCCACAAAAGGATCTCCAAAAAACAACTGGCTATGTTCACGGGGCTAACAATCCTGTGGGAATTCGCCAAAAACATAATTTTCCTATTTACATCGATCATTCTGCCCAAGATGCTGGCTTCCTCATTGTCTCAGCGGGGGAAATTGGGCGTTCTATTCGTATCAATAGTCAAGAACTTGCTGATTTTGTTAATGCTGAATTTGCTGATATTAAGGAGTAATCATGAAACTGTATTTTGTACGTCACGGTAAAACTGAGTGGAACTTGGAAGGCCGACTTCAAGGTGCCAAGGGAGACTCGCCTTTACTTAAAGAATCTATCGAACAAGTACGTGAGCTAGGTCACTACCTCAGTGACACTCATTTTGACTTGGTCTTCTCAAGTGACCTACCTCGTGCTAAAAAAACTACAGAGCTCATCATGGAGTCTCAAAAACCTAAAGCTAAAGTTACCTACACTAAAACTTTGCGTGAATGGCAACTAGGTAAACTAGAGGGGCAAAAGATTTCCCTTATCCAAGCCATCTATCCAAAAGAAATGGATGCCTTCCGTAACAATCTAGCCAATTTCCGTGCTAAGGACTTCCAAGCGGAATCTGTCTACAAAACAACAAAACGTGTGGCCGAATTTGTCAAAACACTTAAAGACAGTGATGCTAAAAATGTCCTCATTGTCGGTCACGGAGCTAACTTAACAGCTTCTATCCGTACCCTCCTTGGTTTTGAACCGGGTCTTCTTCGCAAGGCAGGAGGTCTTGACAATGCCTCTGTCACTATTCTCGAAACCAACGATTTCGAGCACTTCACTCTTAAATGTTGGAATGATACGTCCTATATGGATGAACAAAACAAGATTAGCTAAATCATCGACTGACTTCATAAGACAAGCGATCCTGATCAAGGGTCGCTTTTTAGCACTCAAAAAACCCTTAAAGCCTACTACTTCAAGAGCTTCACTTCTATTATTTCCTCCCTCTTGATAAATAAAACGGCCACACGAGGCCGCTCTATTTATCTTCCATATTTCATACGAAGGATTTTTTCCTGATTAGCATTCAAACGAAGAAGGATAACCACTTTATCAATACTCATATTGCTCTCAAGAAGACGTTCAGCCGCCATCATAAGACCATTATTGATACCTAGTTGAAGGACTGGATTTTCATTATCATTGATATCAAAGATATATTTGTTATTTGGAAGGTCGAAAAGGACTTTCACCGCTCCAAAGAGTTGCTCAAAACTATCGATTTCCAAGTCGAATACTGGCTTAGTACCTGGTTTGAGGCTACGGCCACGGTGGTTAAACCACATAGAATGCCAGCCACCATTGAAGGCACCCATGACATCATTGTCATAAGAATCTCCAACATAGAGTGTCGTTGATGGATTCATGTCAAATTGCTCAGCTGCGAGATTGAAGATTTCCTTCTCAGGCTTTTGGAAACCTGTCGCCTGACTGACGATGACACGTTTAGGGTCCACGTAATCATAAAGTCCCAACTTCTTAACCTTCTTAAGTTGGTGCTCTGTCGGACCATTGGTAATAATACCCATAGGCACATTTTTTTCCTTAAGGAAATCAAGGGTCATGCGCATCTCATCAAGCATGGTGATATTTTCCAACTCATGCTCGTAAACCTCTTGGAAATGGTTACCCGTTTCTTCATCAATTTCACGGTAGCCAAACTCCAAAAGCGTCTCTTTACAGCGCCAAAAACGGAAATATTCGGTTGTCCACTCACCGGCCATTACACGTGGAAAACCAACATCAGAATAGTGGCGGAAACGAATGTAGGCTTGATTCATGTGACTCATATCAAAGTCAGGGAAACATTTTTCCATGGCAATACGATAAGGTGCCTGTTGGTCATAAATAGTATCGTCAACGTCAAAAACAATAGAGGTAATCATCTGTCCGTTCTTTCTTATATCATTCTCTTGTCAGAGACTTAGGTAAGTTAAGAGATCTAACAACTAGACTGCAATATCAGTCAGCTCCTAATTTAATCCTAGGTCTTGCAAAAGTAAGCTTTAAGTCAACTGTCTAGGGGCAATCTTACTAATCTGTTTTTTATCAGAGTGCAATTGCCCAAACAGTCTTATTATACCGTTTTTCCCCTCTTATTTCAATTTTCGACCCCATTTAAGAAAAGATTATTCGTGTTTTGAAGATAGAAAAAGGTTTGGAACAATTTGTCCCAAACCTAATGCATCTTGTCATATTCAGACACTTATTTAATTTCTTTAAAGGTCATTTTTTGTTTGACTTCACCCTGACCACCTTTGGCAATCTGGTAATAGAAATCTTTTGATGTAAAGTGGTCACCATAAGCAAAGACCTTGTTGTATTGCCATTGTGACAATTGATCGTCCTCTTTTTTACCAAGAGTCAATGTTGTCTTTGTCACACTGTATTCCCACTTAGCTGTTTGGTCATTATAAGCCTTGTCAAAATCAGTCTGACTCTTAGCAGCATTAACCACTGTCGTACGATCCTGACTCACAAGTGCCTTGTTACCGCCTTCTTGGAAAGCTACATACATGACACGATTATTGACCTCACCATTTAGAGAACTTGAGTATTGGTAAACCTTACCAGGTACAACACTATCCAAATGGTGTGTTCCCCAGTAATAGAAAGCACCAAATCCAGCTCCCGTAACCAAGAGACAGGCGAGAACGACACTAATAATGATATTTCTCTTTGACATGTCTTGCCCCTCTCTATTCGTCACCAGTTAGGTCAGAGAAAGTTGCCTCTGAGTCTGTTTCAGTGTGGCTTGAAGAACTTGATGATGAGCGTTCAACACTTGATGAAGCCTTAGATTCAGATGATTTTTCAGTGCTTGATGATGAACTTTCTTTTTCCTTGTAAACATCAACGTTGAAAGCCCACTTATCACCCTTATAACTTACCTGAATTTGAGCATATTTTGCCTTGATAAGATCTGACAACTTACTATCACTGTTAAGAACATCGTAAATCTTTTGAGCGAGAGCTTTGGCATTGTCTTCCGTTTTAGCACCATCTTTAGGTCCACCTACAATGTCTTGAGCCTTAGACGTTTCACCTTGACGGTAGAGGGACGTGCTTTCAGTGTCCTTCTTAGCAGTAGCATTTTCACCAGTCTTATCACCTTCATGTGAGAAGAAACTCCATGCAGGACGACCTGAACGTTTTTGTTGATATACTTGTTCGAATTCACTTTGAACCTTGTCTTGGAAAGCATCATCAGTCAATTCTTTTTCCTTAGAACTTTCTGTACTTGCTTTGCTTTCACTACTGCTTGCTGTTGAGCTTGATGCAGAAGATGATGATCCACTTGTTGAACTTGATGAAGCATCTTTAGATTCTGATGATGACGAAGATGAGTCCTTGCTATCTTTAGAATCTTTGTCTTTATCGTTATTATTGTTAGTCGTGCTATTTGAGAATGAAACGCTATTGTCAGAATTATCTGGAGCGTAGATCACTGTATTCTTAGAATGGTCATCAGAGACAAAAGTGCTGTTATTGATAATCACTCGGTTGTTATCACCGTAGTAGTTGTTGATAACAATCTTAGAATGTGCACAACGGTAACCATTACCAGTCACATGGTAACCTGCTGGGACATCACCATCACGTTTCAAGATGAGGACGTCACCTGCGAAGATAAGGTCAATATTCTGAATATTATTATCGTAGGCTAATTTTTCAATAGAAATTCCAGTCGCTTGAGAGATTCCCCACAAGGTATCACCCCATTGAATTACATATTTTTGACCATCTAACTGTTGTGGATTGATGTTCTGAGTTATCAAATTATTTGTAATTTGTTCAGGTGTGCTGGCAATCCAGTTTGTAATATCAGCAGCGTGAGCACTCGTTTGATTTTGATAAAAGCTATCTGCTAACACAGATACCGTAGGCATCCCAATAGGTGCTAGTAAAGCGCCAAGCATCACAGCTTTACTAATATAATTTTTCTTTTTCATCGTATTTCCTCCTTATATCATACGAAACTTACTTTGCTATTGTACACCCTTATTATTATATTTGTCAATAAATTCTATAACTTTCTAATCTAGCGTTAATACTAGTTAATGATTTGTCCTAAAAATAGACAAATCCTAGCTTTATTCATCTGACATTTAATCATTTGTCCTATCTTTAGAGGGTGATTTATGATACAATAATTACGACTATTTTATGGAGGACTAACATGTCAAATCAACACATGGAAGAATTGAACGATCAACAGATTGTCCGTCGTGAAAAAATGGCGGCCTTGGCTGAACAAGGAATCGATCCTTTTGGTAAGCGATTCGAACGCACAGCTACATCTGGTCAATTAAAAGAAAAATACGCTGACAAAACAAAAGAAGAATTGCACGAAATCAACGAAACTGCTACTATCGCAGGTCGTTTGATGACTAAACGTGGTAAAGGTAAAGTTGGCTTCGCCCACATCCAAGACCGCGATGGTCAAATCCAAATCTACGTGCGTAAAGATGCTGTCGGTGAAGAAAACTACGAAATCTTCAAGAAAGCTGACCTTGGTGACTTCCTCGGTGTCGAAGGTGAAGTTATGCGAACAGATATGGGAGAACTTTCTATCAAAGCTACTCATATCACACACTTGTCTAAAGCCCTTCGTCCATTGCCTGAGAAATTCCACGGACTTTCAGACGTTGAAACAATCTACCGTAAACGTTACCTCGATTTGATTTCTAACCGTGAAAGCTTTGACCGCTTTGTTACACGTTCAAAAATCATTTCTGAAATCCGTCGCTACCTCGATGCTCAAGGTTTCCTTGAAGTAGAAACACCTGTCCTTCACAACGAAGCTGGTGGTGCTGCTGCTAAACCTTTCATCACTCACCACAATGCTCAAGACATGGAATTATACATGCGTATTGCTACAGAGTTACACTTAAAACGTTTAGTCGTTGGTGGTATGGAACGCGTTTACGAAATCGGACGTATCTTCCGTAACGAAGGTATGGATGCCACTCACAACCCTGAGTTCACATCTATCGAAGTTTACCAAGCTTACGCTGACTTCCACGATATCATGAACTTGACTGAAGGTATCATCCAACACGCTGCTAAAGCTGTTAAAGGTGACGGACCTATCAACTACCAAGGAACTGAAATCAAGATTAACGAACCATTCAAACGCATCCACATGGTTGACGCTATCAAGGAAATCACTGGCGTTGACTTCTGGCAAGACATGACTTTGGATGAAGCCAAAGCTATCGCTGCTGAAAAGAATGTTCCTGTTGAAAAACACTACACTGAAGTTGGTCACATCATCAACGCCTTCTTCGAAGAATTCGTTGAAGAAACATTGATTCAACCAACATTCGTTTACGGTCACCCAGTTGCTGTATCTCCATTGGCTAAGAAAAACCCAGAAGACCCACGCTTCACCGACCGTTTCGAACTCTTCATCATGACTAAAGAGTACGGAAATGCCTTCACCGAATTGAACGATCCAATCGATCAATTGTCACGTTTCGAAGCACAAGCTGCTGCTAAGGAACTCGGTGATGACGAAGCAACAGGTATTGACTACGACTACGTTGAAGCCCTTGAATACGGTATGCCACCAACAGGTGGACTCGGAATCGGTATCGACCGTCTCTGCATGCTCCTCACTGACACAACAACCATCCGTGATGTCTTGTTGTTCCCAACGATGAAATAATAATCATATCCCATTATTTGAATAATGGGATATTTTTATATGAGGTATAAACATGTTTAAAAAATTGAAGTCCCTTTTTAAGAAAAAATCAACTGTAGTTGAACAGCCTGAGACAAAGAGAGAAGAAAGTCAATTAGACTTTCCCATAGACCGCACAAATTATTTTTTCGATCATGCACTTGTATTCTATTGTGAAGAAAATGATATTACTTCAGAAAAACTAAGCAAATCAGATATGCTAGAGATTAGCAAAAGAGCTGCCTTACATCTCAGTGTCTTCGTAGCCTGGCTAGCAAAGCACGATTTTCTGAATCCCCAAAGTGATAGCTTTAACCTTGAAGATGCACAAAAACTCAAGAATGAAACGATTACGGGTACAGACTATCTCTTTAAACATCTTGATGAAAAACTCTATTCATCTGATATTAGTGACACACTCCTCCCCTTCATCTCTGATTTTTATGAAGATTATATGGATTTTTGTTATACAGTCTTGGTTGATGATGTTGCTAAAACTGAATTTGACTGGAAAATCTATCACTTGGTTGAAGATGACATTGACGAGATGTTTACCAGTTACAAAGAACAATTAGTATAAATAGAAAAAAATTCTCTCGTAATTACCGTGAAACCTTCTTTTATATTTTGCTCTTGGAGCCCTTACTCAAGTAACCGAACCTCCCATCACCGCTAGCATAGTGGTTAGTAAAAAAATAAGCTAGTTGATTCACCTGGTTTGTGATAATAAAACTTACCAAAGTTACTACTATAATTGCAAGTATCCCCAAACCATCACCTTCATGTTACTCTCCTAACATAAGGAAGTTGTTTAACTCAAAACTATCAAAAAGTTCTCCCTCTTGATAACTTCAGAGGGAGAACTTTCTGCTATTTAACGTAAGTATGCAATGGATAAGTAGGGAATTCAACTTCACGAGCTTTTTCAGATGTCACAAAGCCAGCTGGTGCATCTAATACTGTAGGAATTCGGTTGATAATAGTTGCACAGGTATGTGCAACTGTATCTGGTTTTGACACTGAGAAGACAAGATTAGGCTCACCAGTAATCTCCCAGTCACACATATCTCCATCATCTTCACGATATACCTTACCTATACATTCCACTTCAAACTCAACTCCTTGGTGAGTATGAATCGTTGTTACTGCTGACATACCTGTCACGTCACCTGCTTTAATAGTTCGACCAAGAGTTGCAGAATAGACATCCTCATCTAGAACATAAGGAACACTCTTTTGAGAAATATCCTTAATGGTCCAATTCATTTTTGAACAAATAGCTTCAGCAGAATTCCACATATAAGATGGGAAACTTTCAGCACTTGCGATTTCAGCATCAAATCGTTCTAAATCATAACCAGCACCATGAGCTTCTGCAAGAGCAAGTCCATAGTCTTCTACATTATAGCTAACCTTACCTTTGATCTTATCGATTCTATTTAGCCCTGCCATGGCAAGACAAGGCATATTAATCCAGTAAATATCTTGCATCCCAGATCCCATAATTGTAACGCCATATTTTTTCGCTAATTTATCTAAGCGATTTGTCTCAGATGGTGAGGTTGTCCAAGGATAAATGGCTTCTTCACAAGTTGTTATAACATTGACCCCATGCTTAATAGCTGTTTCGAAGAAATCATACATTTCTGGCATATAGGAAAGAATTGTCACGATGGCGATATCAGCATCACAATTGCTAAAGACTTCCTCCGCATTGTCTGAAATTAGGACACCAGTTTTATAACCGAGTCCTGCAAAATCACCTACATCTTGACCAACAATATTTGGATTATTATCAATCGCTCCAACGATTTCAATACCATGATCTAACATGTATTTAAAAAGAACTTGAGACATTTTCCCACAACCAAATTGTACTGCACGAATTTTAGTATTTTTCATAGATTTCGCCTTCTTTCTATAAAGGTTGTTATTTATTTCACAATTATATTATAATGTCTCTAGTAACTAGAGAGTCAATAGAAAGTTTGGTGGAAAATGAAAGACATTTTACGAATTGGAGAGTTCTCCAAATTAAATAATATTCCTATTCGTACGCTAAGATTCTATGATCAGATTGGTCTCTTGAAACCATATCAAGTCGACCCTGAAACCAACTATAGAAGTTATCATATTGAGCAATCATCCCTAGTGGATGCCATACAGTATTTGCGTCAACTTGACTTTTCTTTGGAAGAGATTAAAGAAATCCTGTCTGATATCGAAAATTCACACCTTCACAAACTGATTATCGACAAGTATCAGCAACTCATTGAAGAACAAAAACGTATCAAAAAACAACTTCGAGAAATTGAAATCTATCAATCTGGAGCCTTGCTTTACCAGACGAAATCCCACTCTCAACACTTAGAAATCCAAACATTTCCTGAACGTTCTCTTTATCGCTTTCAGATTGATTCAAATATCTATCAGATGTCAACTGAGGAATACGAACTTCATTTACGGTGTTTTAAGCAAGAAATCATACAATACAATCCTTTTTTCAATCATTTTAGTCGAGTAGGTTCAATTATGCCAAAAGAGAATTTCATCAGTCAAAACTTTGATTCCAAAGAGTTTACACTATTTGATGATGAACCCATCTATCACTCTCATCTAACCAAAAGCATACTCCCAGAAGGTAACTACGCTATACGTTACTGTAAATCATTCGAAGAAGAAATTAAACTCTTGCCTCAATTCCTCTTAGATATTCGTGAACAAGGTTATCAAATTATTGGAGACTATCTTTGTGAGGTCATCCATGAGCAGCCGAGCCTAGAAGAACAAAAAAGAGATATGTTTATTCGAATGCAAGTTAGAATTGGAAAAAAAGTTAAAAATTTCAACCTAAACCATTTTCGTAACTAGTATTTGCTATAATAGGTTTATCCTGCAACTTAGAAAGGGCTTATACAATGCCAGAGGGAATTAATTTATTTCAGGACACTTTGATAAAATCACTTAAGTTTGGTTTTGTTGATAACATTAAATATCAAGAGGGTGGGTATTCTCCTCAAATTCTTGTGAATAATAGTGATGAAAGGCGTTATGTCCTGACTGATCTACAAGAAGAATTGAGTAAGTGTACTGCTTTCTATTTTTCAGTCGCTTTTGTCACTAAAAACGGAATTGCCATGATTAAGTCTCAATTATCAGACCTAATGGACAAGCAAGTGCCAGGAAAAATCTTGATTTCCCCTTATCTAGATTTCAACGACCCTGATGCAATGCGTGAGCTACTAAAACTCAAAAACGTTGAAGTCCGTTTAACACCTGAAAAAATGCAGATGCACGCCAAATTCTATCTTTTCGAACATACTGGTAAACAGGTACTGATTTCAGGTAGTTCAAACCTCACACATACAGCTCTAAAAATTAATTATGAGTGGAATATCAAACTGACCTCTACTCATAACGGGGAGTTTATTCAAAATACCAAATCAGAATTTGACCGTATTTGGGAACAATCAGAGCTACTAACACACGAAATAATAGAGACCTATGCTAAAAAGAGAAAGAAAGTCATTAGTCTCACAAAGATTAATGATGAAGAAAAACTCCCTTATTCAGCTGAAAAAATTGTTCCTAATAAAATGCAAGAAGCCGCACTAGAAGGACTCAGAAATATTCGGGAACAGGGAAAGGACAGGGCACTCGTTATCAGTGCCACAGGTACTGGTAAGACATTTTTATCTGCCTTTGACGTTAAACAATATAATCCTGAACGCATGTTATTCATCGTCCATCGTGAACAGATTCTCAAAAAATCTTTAATAGATTTTCAAAAAGTTCTGGGTTTTAATCCATCTGAAGGACATATTTATCACTCAGGTGATGATTTAACTGGAAAAAAATATATCTTCGCGACTATCCAAACATTATCACGCGAGGATAACTTAAAAGCTTTTTCAAAAGACTTCTTCGACTATATTCTCATTGACGAAGTGCATAAGGCTGGAGCTGATTCATACAAAAAAGTTATGGCCCATTTTACACCGAATTTTTATCTAGGTATGACAGCAACTCCTGAACGTACTGATGGCCAAAATATTTACGAGATTTTTGACTATAATATTGCCTATGAGATTCGCTTACAAGATGCATTAGAAAATGACATGCTCTGTCCTTTCGTTTATTTTGGTGTTAAAGACATCGAAATTGATGGTCAGCTTATTGACGAAAAATCAAATATCTCAAACCTTACATCAGATGAGCGTGTCAAACATATTCTAAATAAAATTGATTTCTATGGTGTTTGTAATAATCAAGTTCGTGGACTTGTTTTTTGCTCATCAAAAGCAGAAGCCAGAGAATTATCAAAAAAACTTAATCAACATGGAAAACGTACCATCGCATTGACTAGTGATGACGATATCAACTATCGTGAAAAGGTTGTTAAGCAATTAGAAGATGGGAAGCTTGAATATATCTTGACCGTTGATATTTTTAATGAAGGGATAGACATACCATCCATAAACCAGGTAGTTATGTTGCGTAACACGCAATCAAGTATCATTTTTGTTCAGCAGCTTGGTCGTGGACTTCGTAAACATAAAAGTAAGGATTACGTTACTATCATTGATTTTATTGGTAATTACAAAAATAACTATCTGATTCCAATTGCATTATTCGGTGATAAATCTATGAATAAAGA
>ENA-OOXE01001478-OOXE01001478.1-human-gut-metagenome-genome-assembly--contig:-NODE-1478-length-12287-cov-2.261691_pt1 | contig 12287 bp, 10 predicted proteins | sample MGYA00241585_ERZ501339 | MGnify/ENA primary metagenome ERZ501339 (study PRJEB25962, sample SAMEA1972463) | human gut metagenome | biome: human gut; feature: human-associated habitat; material: faeces...
CTCTATCTCGGGCATATTCTCCAAGGCTTTGTCTTTCGAGCCGTATTGACGGGTCAAGGCCAATAGCTGATTCTCGGTCATGGAGAAATACACATACATCTCGGAATTGTCCGATACCGTGGTGAGCGATTTGGGCAGGTTTGCGCTTACTAATGCGCCTACACGATAAGGCAGGGTTCCGATGACGCCGTTCGAGGGGCTTTTCACTTCCGTGTAAGAAAGGTTGTTACGGGCGTTTATCTCTTGTGCCTCCGCTTGGGCTAATTGGGCTTTTGCCGAGAGTAGAGTGTTGTAGGCGGTCTTTAGGTCGAACTCGGAAACTACTTTGTTTTTATACAATTCTTGTTTACTGTCGTAGGTCAGTTGCGCTGTCGCTACAGATGCCTTAGCGGCCTCTACGTTCGCAATGGCGGTGTTTAAGGCCGCTTGATAAGGGACTTGATCAATAATAAATAAGACTTGTCCTTTTTTTACGCTCTCGCCTTCCGTTACGCAGAGCTTTGTAATAAAGCCGGATACTTGCGGATAAATATCGATATCCTGTTTTCCTCGTATACTCGCCGAGTAATTATTGGATAAAGTTTTCTCCGAAGTGAATACGGTCATTGTCGCATACCCTGAACTTTGTTGGATTACAGGGCTTTGTTTACACCCAACAGCTACGATACACCATAAGGCGATCGCAGTCTTCATCAATCGATTTTGCTTTTTCATCTTAACTAATACCTATATTTTCGGATGCAAAGCTACTCGCTTATCGGCGAACCATTGTTTCCACAATGAGGCGATGATTGTTCATTTTGAGATGGAATGATCCGTTATATGCTAATGATCTCTTATATTCGCGGGCAAAATAGTAGACATATGAATCCATTTGAGATAGAGAGAGGAGAGTCGTTCATAATAGGCGATTCCGATTTGAGGGAGTTATTGGATCGTCCTTACAAGAGCGGATATGGCATGATCTTATTTTGCTATAAAGGAACGGCGAATATATCCGTCGATTTGAGCCGATGGGATATCCGGCGCAACACGGTGATCGTATTGATACCGGATACGATCCTGACGTTGAACGCGAGTAGCGAGGATTTCAAGGTACAATATATATCCTTTTCGAAGGTCTTGTTCGACGAGGCCGTATTCCGGCTGGATCCGCCCTTTTTCCGCTTCATAAAGGATAGCCCTTGCTATACGCACCCCGCCGATCAGGAGGAGACCATAAATGTGATCATCCGGCTGTTTTGGCTGATTTACATGGATCGGAATAACGTGTACCGTGATATGATCGTGAAAAACCAGTTGCAATGCTTCTTCCTTAATATGTATGATAAGACAAGGTACTCCTTCTCGAGCCGCCAGCAAAATGGGTGCAACCGTGGGGAGGAGTTGTTCCATAAGTTCATCAATTGCATCCATGCCCATTATCTCGACCAGAAAGAGGTCTCTTTCTATGCGAACGAGCTTTGTATCTCTCCCCGTTATCTCTCCACTATCACCCGGCAAGTGGCGGGCGAGTCGGCGAAGACCATTATAGACCGGCATATCATATTGGAGACAAAGGTGTTGTTGCGTACCACGGAAATGACCGTGCAGGAGATAACGAACCACTTGAACTTTCCCAGCCAATCCTATCTGGGACGGTATTTCAAGAAGCATACGGGGGAGTCACCCATAGAGTATCGAATGAAAAGGAAGTGATACCACTTACTGCAAGGCGGGTTGCAGTAAAATAGCCATGAGGTTTTGTCCTTATAAAGCTGTGGAAGCTTTTCCCGTTTGCCCTTGATCGAACGTATCCGTGATTAAGGTAAGAGCACCATCTCCCGTCACGTTGCAAGCCGTACCGAAGCTATCTTGCAAAGCGAATATCGTAAGCAATAATGCCGTTCCCGCCTCGTCGAAACCTAGGATAGCGATGATCAGGCCCAATGAGGCGAGCACCGTACCGCCCGGTACGCCGGGAGCGCCGATCGCGAAGAAACCAAGCAAGATGATAAATACGAACATCGTCGTGAAGTCCGGCATGCTGCCATATAATATTTGCGAGACGGTCAATACGAAAAACACTTCCGTCAAGATAGAGCCGCATAGATGGATGTTCGCAAACAGGGGGACAGTCACGTCAATTACTTCCTCTCGCAAGATCTTGCTTTTCTTGGCGCAGGTCAAGGCCGTGCCCAAGGTGGCGGCGGATGCCTAAGGCTGTCAAATAAGCGGGTCCGTAGTATTTCAATACGCCCCAGCTATTTTTCCGGGAGTAGATCGATGCGACTACATACAGTAAGGTCAACCAGATGTAATGGCAAATGATGACAATCAACAGGACGGATAAAAAGATAGGCAACTGCTTTGTAATCGCCCCCTCATAACTAAGGACACAGAAATTTGCGGCGATGAAAAGCGGCAGGACCGGCATCAAGACCCGTTCTACCAATTTAAGTACCATGTTCTGGAATACTTCCAGCAACCTCTCCATCTCCTCGGATTTAACCCATGCGGTAGAAAGTCCCAGCATCACGGCCAATACCAATGCCGACATAACGCTCATCACTGGCGGAATCTCTAGATTAAACAACATGGGAGGGATGTCTTTTAGACCTTCCGAGGCGGTTTGAATATGCAAATGCGGTATTAATTCATAACCCACAACGGCGCCAAAGGTAGCGGCGCCAACCGATGACAGGTATGCGATACTAAAAGCGAATAATAAGACTTTGGATGCGTTGCTTTTCAAGCGGGCGATAGAAGGCGCCACGAATCCTAGAATGATCAACGGAACCAAGAAGAAAATAATCTGTCCCGTAATTTGTTTTACGATCATGACCGCTTTTAACACAGACTCGTTTACGGCAAGCCCAACCAGAAGTCCGATCAAGACGGCCAGTATCAACCGTACGATCGTGTTGGAAAGAATCTTTTTCAGCATATTCGGATGTTTTTATTTTTCAATGACAGCAAATATAAGATATTTTCTTGTGTGAATGGGTGAGTGGACAATTTTGATTACTTTTGTTTGATGAAAACAAGATCGTTGGTTTGTATTTTATAATCAAGTAATATGAAAAACATGAAACAAGCTTTACTGGTAGCGGGTTGTTTATTGGCTACCACTACGTTATTTGCCCAGACTGAGAAAGGGGACTGGGCTCAGTTTGGTCGTTATGCGGAGGCTAACAAGACCGTGAAAGTTCCTTCGAACGTGGTATTTATGGGGAACTCCATTACAGACGGATGGTGGCCGGCGGATTCGACTTTCTTTATCCGGAATAACTTCGTAGACCGTGGGATCAGCGGACAGACAACCTCGGAGATGCTAGTTCGTTTTCGCCAAGACGTTATTAACTTGAAACCGAAAGCCGTGGTGATCTTGGCGGGAATCAATGATATCGCTCACAATAACGGTGTGATCGCCTTGGAAAACGTGTTTGGGAACTTGGTCTCTATGGCAGAATTGGCGAAGGCAAATCATATCAAGGTGATTTTCTGCTCCGTATTGCCGGCTTATGATTTTCCTTGGAGACCGGGTATGCAACCGGCCGATAAGGTTATCCAGCTCAATAAATGGATCAAGGAGTATGCGGATAAGAATGGTTTGACATACGTGGATTATCATTCCGCCATGAAAGATGAGCGAAACGGATTGCCCGCTAACCTGTCGAAAGATGGTGTGCATCCTACCTTGGAAGGCTATAAGATCATGGAGAAGATCGTGCTGGAGGCCATTCATAAAACCGTGAAGTAAGCAGATGAGAAACTATTTATTGGCTTTATCTTGTTGTACGGCTTTATCTTGTTGTACGCAAGTGAAAGTTTCCGAGGTATATACGGCGGCGGCAGAGAACTCTTTACGTGCTCCGGCCGTTCCTTTGGTCACGATCGACCCCTATACAAGCGCATGGTCGTTTGCCGATCAATTGAATGATGAGTCGGTACGGCATTGGACCGGCCGTGATTATCCGCTTCTAGGCGGTATACGAGTAGATGGTAAGTCATACCGTTTCATGGGAATGGACGATATACAGGTGACCTCGGTGATCGGTATGGCCTCGGATGGCTTATGGGAGGCCGATTATACGATGTCTCAGCCTGCCGGCGATTGGTTCGCCGAGGCTTATGATCCGAAAAGTTGGAAGCGGGGAAAAGCCGCTTTCGGAACGGAAGATAATCCGAATCGTTCCACGCCTTGGTCTACAGGAGATATCTGGGTACGTCGTACGTTTGACTGGCCTTCGGATGAGCAAAAGGATGCCCTCTACCTCCAATATTCGCATGATGATAATATCGAGGTGTATCTAAATGGAAAGCAAATCGCCGTGGCAGGGAACGGTCTGGACTATGATTTGCTGAAAGAGATACCGGAAGCGGTGGCGGAGAGCTTGAAGCCTACGGGTAACGTGTTGGCCGCTCATTGCCGGAACAATGGGGGAGGCGCTTATGTGGATATGGGAATCATGCGGAAGGTGAAACGAGGAGATACGTTCGATGAGAAAGCGATCCAGAAATCCATGAACGTGATGCCTACGCAAACATTCTATACCTTTGAGTGCGGTGGCGTGAGTCTGGACTTGATTTTCACGGCTCCTTTCTTGCTGAATGATCTGGAGGCTATGACTTCTCCGTTTAATTATATAACCTATCAAGTCCGTTCCATCGACGGTAAAGATCACGACGTGCAACTATACCTGGAAGCCACGCCGCAATGGGCCGTGAATACGATCGATCAAGAGGTGACTTTCGAGAAAACGGAAACCCCTGATTTAATTTACCTGAAGACAGGAACAATCGATCAAGAGGTTCTGGCGAAAACCGGGGATGATGTACGGATTGACTGGGGATATTTCTATTTGGCTATCCCCAAGAAACCGGGAGTCTCCGCAACGATCGACGAGTATTATGCTACGAAGAAAGCTTTCATGACTACTGGTAATTTACCGGCTGGATCGCAAAGTCTCTCTTCGGATATGCGTGAGCAAATGACAGTCCTCGCTTATACGGACCCGATCGGCAAGGTCTCCAAGGAAACCGTCTCCGGACATTTGATGATCGGTTACGATGATTTATATTCGATCCAGTATTTCCAAGACAACCGGATGCCTTATTGGAAGCACGACGGAAAGGTGGATATTCATCAGGCGTTCGAAAAAGGGGAGGCTTCTTACGAGGATCTGATGCGGCGTTGCGGTTCCTTCGATTCTTCTTTGATGAGCGAGACGAGTGCCGTAGGAGGGAAGAAATACGCCGAGCTATGCGCTATCGCATATCGGCAGGCGATCGCCGCCCATAAGTTGGTGACTGATAAGGAAGGGACTCTCTTATTCCTTTCGAAAGAAAATTTCAGTAACGGTTCTATCGGAACAGTGGATATTACGTATCCTTCCGCCCCCTTATTCTTAGTATACAACACGGATTTATTGAAGGGAATGATGAATCCCATTTTCTATTATAGCGAGAGCGGACAATGGAAGAAACCTTTTCCGGCTCACGATGTGGGTACCTATCCGGTTGCGAACGGTCAAACCTATGGTGGCGATATGCCCGTGGAAGAAAGTGGTAATATGCTTGTGCTAGCGACCGCTATAGCAATAGTGGATGGCAATGCTGATTATGCCGCCCAACATTGGGAGGTCTTGACTACATGGGCGAATTACTTGTTGAAGGAAGGCCTTGATCCGAAGAACCAACTTTGTACGGATGATTTTGCCGGACATTTCGCCCATAACACGAACTTGTCCATCAAGGCAATTATGGGAGTTGCCGGCTACGGAAAATTGGCGGAGATGTTAGGTAAGGCCGATATCGCTAGACAATATACGGAAGTCGCCCGTGAGATGGCCGCTAAGTGGGTGAAGATGGCGAACGATGGTGATCATTACCGCCTGACTTTCGATAAGCCGGGCACTTGGAGCCAAAAATATAATCTGGTCTGGGATCGCTTGCTGGGCTTGAATATCTTCCCAAAAGAGGTTGCCGCTACGGAAATGGCTTATTACAAGACAAAACAAAATAAATATGGTTTGCCGTTGGATAACCGGGAGGATTATACGAAGTCCGACTGGATTTTATGGTCCGCTTGTTTGACCGGATCGATGGAGGATTTCAATGCGCTGATGGTTCCGGTCTGGAACTACGCCAACGAGACGACTTCACGTGTTCCTCTAAGCGATTGGCATTTTACTTCCGATGGTACGCAACGAGGTTTTCAAGCCCGTTCGGTTGTCGGGGGATATTTTATGAAGATGCTGGAAAAGAAGCTAGGAAAATAATGTCATTCTAAGAAACGGAAGGAGGTCATTCCTTCCGTTTCTTAGTTTTGCGCATATGGATATTCACAGGGAGCGATGCCTGTGATCTTCTTAAATATAAGGCTGAAATACTGTACGTTCGGATAACCTAATTGTCGTGCTACCAAAGCGGGAGTATTACCGTTTTTCAGTAGCATTGTCTTAGCCACGCTCAATCGTTTGAACTGAAAATATTCCTCCAGTGTTTTGCCGGTCTCGAATCTTAACAGGTCGTTGAAGTAAGCGACAGAAAGGTCCAGTTCTGCCGTACAATATTCGGCGGTGGGTAGCTGGCCGTTCTCTAATTTACCGGAAATGATATACTCGTCGAGGAGCCTTTCCAATTTCTCCAAGATAGCCTTGTTCTTATTTTCCCGGGTAATGAACTGTCGCTCATAATAGCGTGTACAATAATCCAATAATAATTCAATGTGGCGGGATAGAATGGTACCACTGTGCGTATCGATGGCATGGTGAAGCTCGTCCTCGATGTTTTCCAGACAACACGTAACTTTGGCTGTCTCACGTTGAGAGAGATGCAGAGCCTCTTCTTTGTGATAAGCGAAGAAGGTATAGTTCTTAATAGGGTTGTCCAATGACGTGTGGAACAATAGGTCGGGATGGAACGCTAAAAGGTACCCTTTGTTGGGTAGCGTATTATTCTCGCTCATGCGGAAAATCTCACCGGGTGTAAGAAACACCATCGTAGCGTTGGAATAATCGTAATACTTACGTCCGCAACAATAGCAACCGTCCGGGCAGTCTTCTATCAAGAGGATCGCGTAGAACTCGAACTTTACGGCCTCTTGCTCTAGGTTCGGGCTCTCTAGATTGATGAGGCTTACTTGTGGGTGCAGCGTCTTGCATCCCAAGCACCGGTTACATTCATATACAGTCTTAATATCTAACATCTTCTTGAACGCCTTCTATAGATTCGTTGATAGACCGATCTGCGCACGGTATTCACTTGGCGTGTACCCTACCCGTTTCTTGAATAGCCGACAGAAGTGCTGCGGATATTGGAAACCGAGGGAATATGCGATTTGGCTGACTGTGTCCGCCGTGCCGGAGATACGTTCTTTGGCTAGCTCGATTACTTTCTCTTGGATGTATTCCTGCGGTGATTTGCCGGTTTCCTTCTTGAACATGTCACCGAAATAGTTCGATGAGAGGCAAAGCTTGTCGGCAAAGTATTTCACCGTAGGCAATCCGTCCTGTTCGGCGAGTGTACTTTCGAAATACTCATCCAACAGGTTTTCGAAACGTGTCAGCACATCCCGGTTTGTCTTGCCTCGGGTGATGAACTGCCTTTCATAAAAACGCATACAATAATTAAGCAGCAGTTCGATATGGTTTACAAGTAAGGTTTTACTATGTTTATCCACGCCATGTTCCAGTTCCATACGGATGATCTTCAGGCAATCCATCACGATAGATCTTTCTTCTTCCGAGAGATGCAACGCCTCGTTTACCTCGTAAGAAAAGAACGTATATTTCTTTATATTCTTTCCGAGTGACGTTCCACGCAGTAAATCGGGATGGAAAAGAATACCATGTGCGTTTACTTGGACTTTATCGGTTGTCGGATTTGTTTCCGCAGTTTGTCCGGGGGCGAAGCAAACGATCGTGCCTTCTTGGTAATCGTATGTCTGGCGTCCGTATTTGATATCGCAGGCTTTCTCTAGTTTTAGATACAGTGCGTAGATGCCGTAATTGAAGCGGATGAGATCTACACTACTCGTCGCTTTATTCAAATCTATGACACTGACAAGCGGATTTAGGGTTTCGAGGCCGTATAGTTTGTTATATAGGTCTACACTATCTAAGTTAAGTATCTTATCCATAAGCCGTACGTATTTAATCAATAATTCTGTACGCAAAAATAGAGGATAATTCATATATAGTTATAACCCTAATTACGGATTATATAACCATTGTTACGGATTATGTGTATTTACAGGCTTTCTGGCTGATTCCACAAAACCTGTAATTGAGGTCATGACATCCGTAATTTGTCTACAAAGGGATGCTATTTGAGCCTCTATCTTTGCCTTCGTAAAAATAAACAAGGAACGACATGAAGAAGTCATTAAGAGAATTATGTACGGCAATAGCCATATGCTTTTGCGCTACGGGAAATCTGTTCGCTACAGACAATCAAATTAATACCGATCATACAATGGACAAGAATTTGAATCTAATTAAGGAGTGGGATAAAGTATTCCCACAGAGTGACAAGGTGAGCCATAGTAAAGTTACTTTTCGTAATCGCTATGGCATTACGCTTGCCGCCGATATGTACAAACCCAAGCATGCGGATGGAAAATTGCCTGCTATCGCTATTAGCGGTCCGTTCGGTGCCGTGAAGGAACAATCCTCGGGTTTATATGCGCAGGAATTGGCAGAACGTGGATTTCTGACGATCGCTTTCGATCCGTCATATACAGGCGAGAGTGGCGGAGAGCCTCGTTATGTAGCTTCTCCCGACATCAATACGGAAGATTTCTGTGCGGCCGTCGATTTCCTTTCGACACGTGATGATGTGGATGCGGAACATATCGGTATCCTCGGTATCTGCGGATGGGGAGGCATGGCTCTTAATGCGGCGGCTATCGATACTCGTATCAAAGCGACCGTAACCTCTACGATGTACGATATGAGCCGTGTGAACGCTAATGGTTACTTCGATGCGATGGATGCCGACGCACGTTATGAATTGCGCAAGCAACTCAATGAACAGCGTACCGCTGACACAAAGAACGGCTCATACGCCCTTGCGGGAGGTTTGCCCGATACGTTACCCGACGATGCGCCCCAATTCTTGAAAGACTACTACGCTTATTACAAGACGAAGCGTGGTTACCACAAGCGTTCGCTCAACTCGAATGGCGGATGGAACAAGACCTCGGCTTTATCGTTCATCAATATGCCTATACTCTCGTATAGTGACGAGATTCGTAGCGCCGTATTGATTATTCATGGAGAGAAAGCGCATTCACGTTACTTCAGCGAGGATGCTTTCAAGAAACTGAAAGGTGACAATAAGGAATTGCTAATTATACCCGGAGCGAATCATGTCGATTTATACGATCAGATGAGTGTCATTCCCTTCGATAAGATTGAACGGTTCTTTGTAGAAAACTTTAAATAAGATTCATTATGCAACAGATAAAGGATATGGAATTTAGTGGTGAGCGTCCTTTGTTCGCCTCTCACGATTTACAATTAGACAATGTCGTTATTCATGCCGGGGAGTCGGCATTGAAGAGTGTAGCAATATCATAGCCATAGGCTGTCGTTTTGAGGGTAAATATCCGTTCTGGCACGTGGATGGCTTCACCATCAAGAATAGCCTGTTTACCGAAGGTGGACGTGCTGCGTTATGGTACTCCCAAAATCTAGTGATGACGGATACACGGGTGGAAGCCCCAAAGATGTTTCGGGAGATGGACGGTATCAGACTGGAAAACGTACAACTACCCAATGCTCAAGAAACCCTTTGGCATTGCCGGAACGTGGAATTGATAAATGTGCAAATAGATCATGCTGATTATTTATTTATGCACGGCGAGAACATTAAAATCCGGAACTACGCTCAAAATGGAAACTACTCGTTCCAGTATTGTAAGAACGTGGAAATCCGTAATGCGGTCATCAACTCGAAAGACGCTTTCTGGAATACGGAGAATGTTACCGTATACGATTCCGAGATTAACGGCGAGTACTTGGGATGGCACTCGAAGAACCTGCGTTTGGTAAATTGCAAAATCTCGGGTACACAGCCGCTTTGTTACGCCCACGATCTTATGATGGAGAACTGTACGATGGCAGATGATTGCGATCTAGCCTTTGAATACAGTTCCGTGCAGGCGACTATCAATAGCCCGATCCGTAGCGTGAAGAATCCCCGTACGGGAAGCATCACCGCCGGAAGCTATGGTGAGGTAATCCTCGACGAGAACATTAAGGCTCCGGGTAATTGCCAACTGAGGCTATGGAATGAACGTACTTGCTTTTCCGCATAAAGAATATGAGATATAACTTCGATGAAATAGTGCCTCGTACCGGTACGAACTCCTATAAATGGGATAGCGCTGTGGATACGGATGTTCTACCGATGTGGGTGGCCGATATGGATTTCCGTACGGCACCCGTTATTATCGAAACCTTACGGCAACGTGTAGAACATGGTATTTTCGGTTATACTCGAGTACCGGATGCATATTACGAAGCGGTGACAGGCTGGTTTGAACGTCGGCATGGATGGCAAATACGAAAAGAATGGATGATTTGTACCTCCGGAGTTGTTCCGGCAATTTCTGCCGTTATCAAGGCGCTAACCGAGCCGGGTGATAAAGTACTGGTGCAGACTCCGGTTTATAACTGTTTTTTCTCGTCCATCCGCAATAACGGATGTGAGATTATCCGCACCCCTTTGTCTTATGCCCATGATACATTCACGATTGATTATGAGGATTTGGAGAAAAAAGCCGCTGATCCGAAGGTAAAGGTCATGCTGTTGTGTAATCCTCATAATCCCGCTGGAAGGGTATGGACACGTGAGGAACTAAGTCGTATCGGCAAGATCTGTATCCGTAATGGCCTAATAGTCGTATCAGATGAGATACATTGCGAACTCGTATTTCCGGGATATACTTTTACACCGTTCGCATCTATCTCAGAAGAATTCCTACGGCATTCCGTGACATGCCTGTCGCCTAGCAAGGCTTTCAATATCGCTGGATTACAAATCGCCAATATCGTGTGTTACGATGAGAACCTACGTCGGAAGATAGACCGGGCAATCAATATCAACGAGGTATGCGATGTGAATCCTTTTGGTGTAATAGCTACCATAGCGGCCTATAATGAGGGAGAGGAATGGCTGTCGCAACTGATCGATTATTTATGGCAGAATTACTTATACATGAAAGATTTTTGCGGGAAATATCTGCCGGACTTTCCGATAACCTTGTTGGAAGGCACTTATCTTGTATGGATGGATTGCCGTAAGTTAGGTAAATCATCGGAAGAATTGGAGCACTTGCTGATCGAGAAAGCGAAGCTATGGCTCAATGCCGGAACGATGTATGGAGCAGAAGGCGAAGGCTTCATGCGTTGGAATATCGCTTGTCCACGTTCCTCGCTGATAAAGGGGGTGGAGCTGTTCAGGGATTTTGTAGGCTGTGCCTGTTAAAGAATAGTGATGATAGAAAACGTGAGAAGGGGAAAACATCTATTGCTTTCCCCTTCTTTCATATATCTCTCACTAGATAAAAGATTCGTTTTACTCGATCTCGATGCTATGTTTTACCGGAGTAAGAATGAACGTGAACTCATAGTCGCCGTAAGGAATCTGGTATTCCGGGAGTGCGATAGTTCCCCAGCTATTTACACAGCCTAATCCCATCTGTACCTTATCGAGACAAAGGTTTGTCAAGTCGGCTTCCTCTACTTCTGGAGAGTGTCTTTGATCCTTTCGGGCACCGTCGTCCAAAGACTCTATCGTATAATGCAAAGCGGAAGCGGAGAATGGGGCAGAGGCTACGACCTCGATACCGTTGCCAGCCTCGTTCAGCATTTTCCACCAGCGGATATCCGATTTCGTTCCATTCTCTTGCGGACGGATATACGAATAGAATTGCTCGTCTACGGTCTGGCGGTAAATAGCCAAGTCCGCGTTACCCTTGCGGTCGATATAATTCTCCACGGGACCACGGCCGTAGTATTCGATATTCTCGAAATATCTCGGCATCGGCATTTGCATACCGAAGCGGAACATGGGGGATACCTTGGCATTCTTGTCTGCTGTCATTTTCTGGGTAACCTTGATCGCACCCTTGTTATTGATCACGTACGTCAAGTTCAACTTGGCGGATACGGTCGGCATATCGTAAACGGCCTCTACGATCACTTGCTTGTTCTCCATCCGTTGGTTAAGAGAAGTCAGCTTCATTTCCGGATTCTTCCATGCGGCGTACTTCTTCTGTAGGCCAGCTCCGAAAT
>ENA-OOXE01001481-OOXE01001481.1-human-gut-metagenome-genome-assembly--contig:-NODE-1481-length-12266-cov-3.061338_pt1 | contig 12266 bp, 9 predicted proteins | sample MGYA00241585_ERZ501339 | MGnify/ENA primary metagenome ERZ501339 (study PRJEB25962, sample SAMEA1972463) | human gut metagenome | biome: human gut; feature: human-associated habitat; material: faeces...
TGACACGGGCGAATGCAGAAAAATATGCGAAGATCCTAATATGCTGCGTCCTTGCTAAATCGACAAGCAACTCTTCGTCAAAGAGTCCTTCCGCGTTTGCGTCAATGACAATTGCGGCATATGGATTTGCGCTTGCAAGTGCAGTGACTTCCTCCATTGTTGTCACAAGGTAAACGCCCACGTCATCATTTACGGGAACTTGTGCAAAAGCAGCATCTGAAACGAAGTAGATAATCGTTTCAACAGAAAAATACTGAGACGCTTTCAGCGGATATTTGTACACGTCGATGCCATTAATACTATAAGCCTGACCATTGACAGACATTTCGCTTCCCAACGCCGGAATAGCCAGCGTGAAGCAAAGAATAATCGCTAGAATGAGTGCCGTGATTTTCTTCATAAGTAACCTCCTGTTTTTTTACTACATATGTTTCCTATTGACGTATTACCTTTCTTTGGAATAATCCCCCCGTTGTTCAATCATCGAACAATGTATCCACGACCCAATCCGGAATATTATGAAGCTCCATTTCTCCATCCTTTCGCGGAACAGTCCATACGGACGATTCTCCTGTCTCAGGGTTGAGCGTCAGTTCCTGCACGACAAAATACTCCCGCAAGCCACCATCGCATACGCGCCACCAGATAAAGTCGACGTACAGATTCGGATCACCGGGTGTCTGCCTCTCTGCACCGTAGGGTGCGCTGCTTGCTCGCAGGATTAGCGTATACGAAAACGGCCAGATCTCTTCATTTTTACGGATATAGGACACAATCTGGTCTCTCGCTGCGTAGAGATCGAAGTCGTACTGACCGACCCTGTCCAAATTGGCTGTAACGGAATTTTCCCATGTATCGTGGTGATCCATAAGCGAATAAATTGCGGCATAAGAAGCCGGATACTGTGCTTGCAGTCCTTCTGCGTCTGCTTCATGAATATGTCCGAACGCCCAGATAAACCACGTCCGGAACCACTCGAGCGGTGTCTCGGCTTCCCGCTCCAAATCTTCCGAGCCAAGAAGACTCCGGAATACTTCAAACGCCATACCGGGCAGATCACGGTCGCCCCATGCGGTATCCCGAAGACTGAGGCTGTCCTGCCCGTGGTAAAAGCTGCGAATCAGTTGACTGAGAACTTTTTCCTTTTGCGCCGTGATCATCTCGTATTCCGGGCTGCTTTTCCAGTCCTCCAGTGTTTGCAGCGTTTGAAGGACTTCCAGAAGCTCTTTGTAGGTGCCGAGATCCGGAGCAACGCTCTCCTGTTTTGGTTTTGCGCTGGATTCTTCCGGCAGCACTTCTTCCGGTTCTTCCTCCGATTCGGCTGTCGTTTCTTCCGCGGCGGGCGGTTCTGGCTTGGGCAGACAGTGCTCTGCCTGCTCGAGCCCTTTCCGGCAGCCCGACAATACCAGGAGAATGCAAAAGAACGTAAAAATTGTGCGTTTTTCATCGAAAGGCTTCCTTTTTGTAGATCGGTTAGTGCTTACAGATCTCCCAAAATCTTTCTCACTGCTCGAATAACCTTTTCTTTGAACTGCCTTGATATGATGTCCTCGGAATTCACGGGATTTGGCAATTCAACAAGCGCAGATTGAGAATTTGAACTTAAGCTTTTGATATAGTTTGTAATATATCCAAGATCCCTATTGTGTTTTGGAGTAAAGCCGAATTCATCAACAAAAGCCTGCCCCAACTGAGTATCGCCAATGACCGTATTCTGCCACCCATGAACATCAAGAAAAGAAATGTCTCCATATTGCTGTGCCAAATTATCAATAAAGACTTTAATTGCAGCGGCTTCTGGTGCAAGACAAATGGTGCTGCCAGTGTAGTTTCTCCGACTTGTTGCGCTCGGGAAGCCAACGGGGAAACATCTATTCATATCAACTCCTCCGATGGCTTGCGTGGAAGCATTGCCAACATTTGCTCGTCCAGGACCGCAGTGGGTATAGCCGTGCAGAATGCCATCCGGGTTTGCAACAGGGATCACATATAAAGACCAGTTGTTTGCCCAAGGCTGGTTCGCTCTACCTTCCATTTCCTGAATCAGCGCATTGGCAATCTTGACCAGTTCAACACCATCCGCAGCCCACGCATCTTCGTATCCGTGGATTGCAAACAATGCAACAAGCGCGTTTGCGCCGGAACCGATTTTATATGCATTGATTGGATGACCTTTGGGGCTGGTGCAGATTAATTCAGGTGCAATACCTGTTGTGAGCGTAGGAAGCGTGACCACTGCTTCTGCAAGAAAACTGCGCTTAATATACTTCCGTTTTAGGTTGCCCGTTTCAGTGCAATACTCAATTTCAGCGTAGTCAGATTCATATGTTCTGCCGGCAAGAACACTGACCAGTTCGCCCGAAGAAATAGCCCCACCTTGCGCATATGTATCGCTTGGACCAAAGTACAGATTGATTTCAGCCTCTTGACTGTTGCCTCGAGCAATATATGCCCCTTTTCGCTCGCTCACGATTGCTCCGTTGCCGCGGATATCTGTTATGGAGTCTTGCGGGATGTAGCCACGCTTTCTTCCATCCTTAGTGTTGAAATCAATGTAATACCATGCACGATTATATTGGCCCTGCTCAATCTGATCCAGAACAATCACATATTCTCCGTTGTAAACGGACTCATTAGTGACATAAACCGATGTATTGTCTTCTGACAGATCAGGGCCATTGTAAACGTGGTATTCATTCAAATTTCCATTCACCCTTGCCAGCTTACCGCGTTTTTTGTCTTCCAGCTTACTGCTTTGAATGTATCCTCGTTTTGTTTTATTGCTCGAAGAATACTCGATATGCAAGAATCCAGAAGCTGAGTTTTCAATTACCGTGACGCTCTCGCCTGCTGCTACAGTTCCTGCCAGAGCATATGTCGTCATATTAGGGCCAGTATAGACTGTAGCGCTTGCCGTACCATTGCAATCCAAGTAGCCGATCCGCACTGGTTCATTGAGCACGGAGCCGACGCTTGCGTAGTTAGATACTGCATTTTTTGCAACATACCCACGCTTCAGTACACTTCCTGCAATATAGTCAATGCAGAAATAATCCAACTCTTTGAAGATGCATCGAACACCCTCGTCTGCCGAAACACTCCCAATTGAGGCATAAATGTCTGCAGATGGTCCAGAGTAGACCGTACAATCGGCTTCCATTTTATGGGGAAAAGAAATAATATTACCGACAGACGTTGCAGGAACATAGCCTCGCTTTCGTCCGGCACTTGTCGCATAATCAATTAACTTAAACGTATTTGACAATATGTTTTCTTCACGAACCGGCATAATAATTTCATCCTCAGCAACACGCCCGATGTTAGAATATAATGTAGACGGTCCTGCAAATACGACTGCATTGGCGCTCATCGTCGCGTATGTAGAAACTAGAGAAACCGAATATGGCGCAATTCCATTTCCGATTCTTGTGAGATTGTCGTCCTGAATGTATCCTCTTTTCCTCGTGCCTCCAGCCGAATACTCTGCTTGAAACCAAGCGGTCGAATCGATTACACCATAGGCCACAAGCACACAATATTCATATTGCGATAAACCACCCAGCAGAGCATAACTTGTTTTGGGACCGGCGTACACACTTTTTGCGGTATTTGTACGGGCCAATATTCCTTTAAGGTTTCGCACAATGCTAATTGGAATAAATCCGCGCTTCGCCCCACCACTTGTTGAGTATTCAATATAGTACCAATCGTTGACCGCTGGTAAAAACACAGTGAATGTTTCCGAGTGGGAAATCGTTCCGACACTCGCAAAACCGCTAGAGTTTGGGCCATAATACACAGGAGTTTTTCCCGGTGCAGTGCATACCCCCAAGCAGCCGGAATTGAACATTGCAGCCGTAGGGAGTCCACTCTCGTTTACAAACGATCCAACTGGAACAAATCCGCGTTTTTTCGTAGAGCCTGCCGTATAGGTGATGTAATAATAGTTAAGTTCTTTTGCATGTACTTCAACTGTTTCATTTGCATCAATACTGCCAACGCGACAATAGAGTGTATCACTCGGGCCAAAATACACAATCGTTGATGCCTTTGCTACCGCAGATTTTGACATATGATTCTCCTTTGAATTGAATTAAGGATTACTCCCTTTGCTATATTTATGTCTATAATACGCGAAATGGGGACACAGCGTCCCCAAAATTCTTCACAGATGTTCAGCTGATTACCTAGGACATAAAAAGCGGGCAATTGCTTTTGCTTCGCAATTGCCCACTTTTTGATTGGTTTGAACTTGATGTCCCGTGAGGTCACTTTATACTGTGATAGTTTTCGTCGTGTACGATCTTGAATCGCCGCCACTTCCGTCAGAGGCGTAGAACACGACTACTGCATAATAGGATTTGCCCGAAGTGCCCGTATATGTGACGGATGCTGTTTTACGTCCGGTGTCGCTTCCCATAAGATACTCATACCCGTCTGTCGTATAAGAATATGTAGCAACGTTTGTTCCACTGGAGGTATAGATTTTAACCGATTTAATACCGATCGTTTTCATTCGACCAGTCCCAGTGATTGAACAATCCACGTTAATTTTGGTGCCCGAGGAATAAATTACCGCATTATACGACGAAATATAGTCGCTGGCGCGAAGTGTTGCTGCAAAAGCAAAAGATGTAAATAAAGAGCAAATCAGAACAACCGCGATTGCTAAGGTCAGAACTCGTCTACGCATATTACTCTCCTATCGATTGTAAGATTTTAATGATTTCTCCATAAGTTTCAACACCCGCTATGTTGCATTCAATATTGTCAGCAGTCCAAGCCGCAAAATATGCTCCCTTGTTTGTCATGATATAGTACACTGTCCCATTGTATTCATATTGCTTAGGATCAATGGCGTCCTTTTCATACAGTAAATGATCCTGATTCTCGGAAAATACCGTATACAATAGTGTAATCGAAGAATCACCATTCCCTAAAAGACAATAAAGAGACACAGGCTGAGTTACCGCATTGTACTGGACATCCATTTCCACAAAACCATCAGGAATATAACTTGGCAAAATCGTCGTAGGTATGCCGTGCATTTCCATCTCATTGGCAATAGAGGTCAGCGGCGCGGGAATCTCTTTCTTGGAAGAAGGCACAGCTGTTTGCGTATATTCTGACGACTTGAAACCAAATGTCTCTTTGGTCCAGTTGGCAATTGCTCCCCATAAGTCAAGCCCAAATGCATAAGCGGTTAGAGAGGTTGCCAGCAGAACGGCAATGACTGCCGCAAGGATGCGGGCTGTGCGAAGGACCCATTTGCGTGGACGCGTATTTGAACGCGGTGCGGGCCGGAGGATTTGCGTTTTGTCGGAAGTACCATTCAGCTGTGGCTCATCATCAAAATCAAAGAGCGAGCGTCCTTCGCTTGAAGCAAAACGATAGTTTTTGTTAAAAGAACTCCAAGCGTGATTGACATCCCCGAAATCAGATGACGGCAGTTCCTGATTGCGCTTTGCGATCACCCCCATAATATATAAAATTGCATCAGTATCGGAGTCTTCGCCGTCTGGGAGCTGAGAGTCCTGACGTAAAATTTCGTTCAATTCCTCCGTGCTCATCTTGTCAAACTTTGAAAAATCTCGATAAAAATGCTCTTTGGATTCCGACATCTCTGTGAACCCCCTTTGTTTTTATATGTACACAATTGGTTTGTTGGGGACATACATTAAAAATCTTTCTCAATTATTTTTTGAAGCTTCTTTTTTGCACGTTGCACACGCTTTTTGCAGGCTTCAACCGTAATTCCCAATTCTTCCGCAGCTTCCAACATAGTATATCGACGAACAACGATATTTACAAGAAGCTGAAAATCTTCTTCTCCTAGAGCATCTGAGTAGGCAACAATGAATTCTGTTGTCTCCACAGTTGTGCTTGCCTGCGGCTCATACGCAGACATCGCCGCAAGTAGTGCATTACTAAGTCTAGCCTCAGTTCGCCGTCTATTACGAATCACATTTTTAAGTGTATTGATGAGCCAACCACGTGGATTTTTACTGCTCATCAATCCATCTGGCTTAATACACGCAATTCGAAAAGTATCTTGTACAACTTCTTCAGCAAGTGCCTTGCTTCCCAGTGCACTCATCGCGTAGATACACAGACGGGTGTACATCTCCCGGTAAAGTCGCTCGATATATTCCTCTTCTTCTTGATTTAAACTCATGTTATATCCTTCTTGGCCAAGAGTCTTGCTCAACACTTTTTATTCCGATTTTGAAAATTCTTCAATACAAAGTTGAACCAAACGTTCTACTGCGATTATAAACGATTCGGGCTTATCCCTCAAGAGTGTCTCGATGTTTCGGATGCGAGCATCAGCTTGGTTTGGGTATATCAGATAATCCACACTTACGCCCAGGCAATTTGCTAGGTCATATAGTACTGAAATACTGACGCCTTTATTTCCGCGTTCGAGATTTGCATAAAATGATGTACTGATACCCACCTTTTCAGCAAGCTGTTCTTGGGTTAATCCATACTGTGTTCACAAACGCTGCAGATTCATTCCGATTATTGTAGCAATTCTCTTGTCCATGTCAACCACTCCTTGCGGAATAATTATATTTTCCGCAAGAGATAGCCGGAATAATCCAAAGGAGTGCATTTTTATTTCCACCAGAAATATTCTTTAGATTTTTCAATTAATTGTCCCCATATGCTACGATATTAACATAATTAAGTGGATAGCAAAAGAAAATATAATCGGGTAATCGAAGCAGGATAACGGCATTTGCAATACTTTTTTCAGCGTGCATCATTCGGATACTTGCGGAACAGCCGAACAACGTCATTACTGGCTGTATGATCTTATTTGGAGCAATTAACATCGTTGCGTTTGCTCCGCTGGATTCGCCGGAAAAACCATTGGACAGCGACCAGAAAAAACAATACAGCTGCATTTCAATCGTGATTCTAGTTGGGCTAGTTGCGGCGGCGGTGCTGGCCAACCTTCTTAACCTGCATGGGCTGGAAAGCGTGGCTGCGGTTAGTCTTGTCCCGGAGGGAATCCTGCTAGCTTCTGGAAGAATGCAAGCTCGGCAGGCAAAAAGATAGTCGCAACAGCAGCATTTTCTTGCAATTTTGCAGGAATCATCCGCAGTTTTGCATGAACGGTTGAGAAATGCAGGGTGAGCTGATACACCTTAAACCGCAGGAGAGACAAGAAAGACTGCGCGGCAAACGGCCGAGCAGACGATTGCAAACAATGCTGGGCGAAATCGCCCGGCTCAGAGAGTCTTTATAAGAGTGGCCGCTTTATGAAGAGCATTGTCAATCAAAATTGTGCGGGACGGAAAGTGAGAAGGGCGTGATTCCAATGCAGACTGTTAATTAGGGTCTACTGAATGACTGACTATTTTGAGAAGATCGCAAATTATATGTCAAAATAACCGTAAAACAAGCTGAAATCAACAGAATATCGGATATTTACAGGAGCATTGCCCATCTGTAAAAATATAGTCTGTTGTGATGGCTTTGGTATCTGCAAGATTATTTTCAACCAAAGCACAAACAGGCTTGCAGTGGATCTGTTGGTTACGAGCCTCAATCCATTGATATTACTGAGTTTTTTCTGTTTTTCACCCCATTCAGTAGGCCCTAATTAGTGGCTGATTAGAATGTGAACAAAAGTTAGATTGAAGAAAGGAAAATCAATATGAAAAACAAAACACGCGTCGTTTCCCTGCTCCTAGTTTGTATGTTCCTAATCAGCGCCACCTGCAGCTTCGCATCGGCGGCTTCCGTGCAGCCTACTGGGCAAGCAACAGTCCCGGAGAAAATGCAGCCCGGCTCGATTATCATTTATGATGATGAACTTCAGCCGGAAGTTGTTCAGGGCGGATATCTCAAATCATCGGAGCATGCTGCAACTGTAACTGATTTTTTCCAACTCCGACTTGCCAGCATCCCCGTCACGGCTGCTGCTGAGCAGGCAGCACAGATTCGTTTGGAAAACGAAATTGCAACGGAACAATATCGTGCTGTTATGAGCGGAGAAGTGATTCAGGCAGAACCAATTCACATTTATGCTGGAATGAAGGTCGTATACGATGCTGTTACGGGTGATATCAACAATATCTATTATCCTGATCCGAACGAACCCTCCGGTTATTCCATTCACAATATTCCGGTTGAAAGCGGAACTGCTTCCAAAGCTTCCGTTAATCAGGCCAACGGCAATGTAACCTGGACATGGGGAAGCCACAACAATACGCTGACCTATCGTCCTTCGAGCGATAGCTTCCTTGGAACAGGGCGAGCCACTTATTTTATTGGTACATATGGTAACCGAAATAATCGGTTGCAGCCATATGATTGCGCAACCAAAATGGCCTATGATTATTCTAAAGTAGGCGACAAAAATGTTCAGATTCGGAATTTGGACACCGACGAGGTCTTTACCTACTATCAGGCCGATGTTGGCGCATTGCCCGATGCAATTATCGACATTTGGGGCGAGGACAACATCCGCGAGCTTGCAGGAACCCCGGATGGAGCGCCGACAGATAACGCAAATAATGTGAGATATTACCACGAGCGGTTTTCTGATCAAACAGCCCCTGCCAGATAAAAACGCTTAGAGAGGCGGATGTCATGCCCTTTTTGAAACAGGAGGAGAGATATGAAAGTAAAGCAATTGATTTCCATTCTTCTTATGCTTATGCTGCTACTGACGGCGTGTAGCGCAAACACCGACCTTGACCGTCCGGACGAGGTAGGTCCATCGGAACAAACGTCCAACATGGACGCCTCTGCCGCTGAACCGGAAGACGGGGCGGAAAAACCGACGCCGCCAGAGACCGCGACGCCCGAGGAAGCCCCGGACGCAGAACTGGTGGAGACGCTGCTTGTCACTGTGGTAGACAACATCAACGGCGAAAATACGGATGACGGCGTGGAGCTAGTCATCTATGCTTACGATGAACAGTCGCAGGCGTTTCGGGCAATCTTCAAGACGCCAATCGGCCCATATGTGTATCCGGCCAATACGGTGGATTTTGAACACCAGATCGTCTACTACGCGTCTGCACGCCCGGACGAGACATATGACAACCTATATTCGTGTGATTTGAAAACAGGAAATGTCCAGCGGCTGACGGATGGAAAAAATGCGTTTAATGATCTTCTCTTTGTGGATGGCACGCTCTATGCCAATGTGGCTCGGGAGTTCTGCACAACCTGTCAGCCCGCCCGGTTTGACCTTGACAGCCAGACGTTTACCTATCGAAATGAGGCCGACGACGATACGTGGCATCACTCCTTCTCCTATGACGATTACGCAGACGAATTTTTGATCCTCACTTGCTCGGATGCGGAAATGCGGACACACCGCGTTGCGGCGGAGACACATATCCGGCCTAAAACAATTTCTTTGATCGACGCAACATTTGAGAATGTCACACCTCTGTTTTTTACGGAGGATTTTGAAATCTGTCTGACCCGACGGCTGAATGAAAATACCATTCTGATGACAACAGAGCCACAGATGGTCAGTGGAAAGCGTACACTCAAACGTCTGGACATCACCTCGCAGGAGGTGGAGAATGTGGCAATTCCCGGAATTCAGCAGGTTCATATGTTCTATCCTTCCTTGGACGGCAATACCCTGTATTTCGTCGGCCAGGCGGAGGGCAAGACAATCTGGAGCGTTTACCGCTATGCGCTGGACACGCAGGAACTGACGCAGCTCACGTTCCCCAAACAGCCCGACCGGATCATTGACATACAGATCACGCACCAGCCCTGCGGGCCTGATTTTTCACATGGATGTTGCGTCCTCGAAGACGAAGGCCTAAAAAAATAACCTTTTGGATTACGCACTGACAGAATGCAGTGTTCCTCAGGCAAAACAAAGAAGACGTAGTCCCGAAACAGACTAATCAATCAGTATCTAATGGAAAATATGGAACCAAATGAATGCCATGAAAGGAAGGACAACTATGAAAAAGAAAATCCGTATTTTTGCCCTGCTTTTGGTTGTAGCGATGCTCTTATCGGCATTTGCCTATGCTCATGAAGAAACAGACAGCGCGAAGATTCACTTAACAGGTGAAACGTTGAGCGAAGCCGATGATGTTCAGGCTATCGGCAACCGAGCTATCTTTATTTCTACGCAGAATAAGATTGCCAGCGTTGATGACTCGCAACAAGAATATGTTGCAGAGTACGTGCCAGAATACCAGATTGAATTTGCTATACCGTATCAGAACAAAGGCGTCATGATTGGCAGTGAAAAACCGACTATGGTCGCGTGCCCTAACGCATTGTGCAAGGATGAATATGAGCTGTCATGGGAGGGCACGTATGAGTACTTTGATTTGACCACAGGCGCAGTTCGAGCCATCCGTGACCCGAACACATTTTACATTGCGGCAACAAGTGTTGGCCTCACAGATCAGTCAAACTATACAACCACCATAAACGGAAAAAGCATTCCTAACGCGCAATATCCCGCAGGCGGCACATATAGCGGATCGACCAGCACGAGTTTTGGTACAGGTCCGCAATGCCACGGATTTGGGCTCTATATCTATGACTACTTATTTGGAAGCAGTGGTGCAAAATGCTCTCAGGGTTTTGAGTATATCGGAAACTATACTCAAACGCAAATAAAGAACAAACTTCAGTCTTTTGTTCTTGGAACGCTGCTCAGAGTTAGCTACAGCGGCAGCACGTCAGATGAGCATACAATGATTTTGGTTGGCAGAGACAGCACTGGCGTTATCATCTACCATGCAAACTGGCCTGATAACGGCACTGTAGCAATTTCACATGTGACATGGAGTGGATTTGCACAAACGTTCCCCTACTTGGATTTTATTATTTGTCCGCATAATGTGAATGTCTGGAAGCCATATTCCTCGACGCAGCACAGAGGAGCATGCACAGCGTGCGGGACTTATCTTTACGGAAGTCACTACGCACAAGTCGGTGGTATGGGGACTTGTCTGGTCTGTGGCTATTACGGAAATATGCCAGGATTGACCAGTACAGGTCATGAGACAGAATGATCGCGAGGTATGTTCTATGATAGGAGTCGTTACTCTGCAGCGAAAAAGTGTGATGTGTCTCCTGCTGCTTGTGATTGCGGTGTTGATGCTGAGCGGTTGCCATCAACAAAGTCGTAGTGCGCAGCTAGATATTGCTGTGCAGCAACCGCCAGGGGTGGAGCAGCCCACTGAGGCACAGCCTACGCCGCAAGCGCGCCCAGCCAAACCGGAACAGGCAGAAGATCCGTCATTTCTCTCTCCTGAAAGCGACGGGGACTACGATCTGGTATTCTTCTTTGCCACAGCGGACATCGGCGATTATGAATTTTCCATCGCCCCCGAGGGCAGCGACGATTGGCAGAAGCTCGACGAGGCGCACTGGCTGGGAACCTGCGGCCAGTCAGAGGAGCACAGCCGGGTGCATCAGCAGCCCTCGCATATTTCAAAGTTCGGATTCCGCTTCGCGGATGAAGCAGACGGACGCTATCAGCTCAGGACTACAACGGTCGGGGTGACGCCCGCTGAGGTGCAGGAGCTATGGCCGCTTGAGATCAAGGATCAGACAACGCTGCTCGTCGTGGGAAGCGACCCGAAGACGGGTAAGCAGCTGCCGGAGCTTCTGCCCATGCGGCGCTGCGCCGACTGCCCGCAAAGCTGGTTTTTCCAGGAGGGCGATCCCGCCGAAGCGGGGCCGGAGGTCATCGACTGCTGCTATGTTGCCCTGCCGAACGAGGAGGCGGCCAGCTATTTCCTTGCTCCGGAGGGCTGCGAGGATTGGATTGCCGTGAGCGCGGAGGCAAGCGATGGCCTGTGTGAAAACGAGAAAATCCACGGCGAAGGCTACCGTCTGCTTCGCGTTCCCCTTGACGCAGACGCGGAAGGTACGCGCTATCAGCTTCATCGGGAAGAAACCAACAAAGTCACGGCCACATGGCACGACATTTGCATCACGGACGATCACACCCTGCTTCGGGTGTACAGGCAGCCGGGATCAGCGGCGTGGCAGTCTGCCTGGTGCGCGGGGGAAGAACTGCTGCTGGTGGAAAGCTTCGCCCGCTGCGGCGAATGCCCGAAAAACTGGCCGGAGGGACGCCGTCAGAAATGCGGCACCACCGCCCTGAGCGCAAACGCAGACGCCCCTGTTGGAGAAAGCGTCTGCGGAGATCTGGAATTCTACTTTGGCGCGGACAACGTGGGCTGGTACGAGTTCTCCATCGCGCCGGAGGGAAGCGATAAATATGATCCAGAGACTCCTCCGGAATACCG
>ENA-OOXE01001484-OOXE01001484.1-human-gut-metagenome-genome-assembly--contig:-NODE-1484-length-12234-cov-2.166023_pt1 | contig 12234 bp, 7 predicted proteins | sample MGYA00241585_ERZ501339 | MGnify/ENA primary metagenome ERZ501339 (study PRJEB25962, sample SAMEA1972463) | human gut metagenome | biome: human gut; feature: human-associated habitat; material: faeces...
GGAAGCCGCCGATGTGGTTGAACGTATGGTTGCCGACGCGGTGCCCGCGTTCGACGACCATACGGTAGATGTCGGGATGCTTGCGCACGTTGTCTCCCACCATGAAGAAAGTGGCCTTGACACCGAACCTGTCCAATGTGTCCAGCACAAACGGGGTGGCTTCGGGTATCGGTCCGTCATCGAATGTCAGATAGACTACTTTCTTCTTGCGGCTCATCCGCCATATCGCGGTCGGATAGAGCCATCGGAGAAAGACTGCGGGTTGTTCTATGAACATGGGTCTCTTCGGGTTTCAGACAGGATTACAAGCTCATGCCTCTCTGGTGGCAACGTGAAGCATAGTTGTTCACTTCCATGCGATAGGTCTCCGCTTTTTTCTTGTCTATAGGTTCCCATGTCTTGGCGATATCGTTCAGTATGTATATCTGCATCAGACACTCTCTCGACGATTGTAACAGGCGCTGGGTATTCAGGCTTAAATACCATTCTATATATTCCCTTGCATTCTGTCCTACAGCGTTAAGCAGTTTCTCGGCTTCGGCCTTATGGCCTAATGCCAGCCAGGCGTCAGCCAGTTCGAGCGAATGGCCGTAAAAGGCTTCGTGCGGGACGATGCTGCCCGGGATTTCTTCTTCGGCCCGTTGCAACACTTTCAATGCCTTGTCTTTCTGCCCTTCTTTTAACAACTGTTGGGCCAGTTGGTTGAAGAGGCGACGGTGTGTGTAGCACATGCGTATCACGGTCTCGTCGAGGTAAATGTCCGGGTTCTCTTTCAATCCACCGTATTTGAACTTGTTCATCATGTTGTTGTACATTCTTTCGCTGTCGATGGTGCGGCCGCTCTGTTTGGTGTCGAACGGCGTGATGCGGCAGGCAAGGCCTTCCTGTACGAAGTTGTCGCCCAGATGTCCGTAATTGTCGGGACCTACTGTCGTAGACATGTAGAGCGGGCGTTCCCAGTTGGCCTGCGAAATCATTTCCAGCATCATCATTTCGCTCTTGTAGACGGCGCGTTTGCCTTTGAGTGAGATGTGCATCACGTCGGGAATGGAATCGGCGGCGATCATCATGCCGGAGCGTTTCACGGCTTCCTTGTCCACCGTCACCACGATGCTGTCGGTCGGGAAGATTTGCAAGTCCGGGTTGTCGTTCAGCACCCAGTGCCGGATGATGTTCTTCAACTCGTACGGGTTGTCGCCCAACATCTGTTTCAGGTCTTCCGGACTGTCTTTGTAATAGTCGATGACTTGCTGGAGGGCATCGGGCTGCACGGGGATGCCTTCGCGCGTACCGGTGACGTATTGCAGACGGGTCCAACTGATGGGCAACGACGGCGAGTCGTAGGCCGGACGGCGCATCTGGTCAATGTACCAGTCGGTTTGCAGGTAACTCAAGTTGCAGACACGGGCATCGGTACGCACGCCTTCCGTTTCCTGGTTGTACCACAACGGGAAGGTGTCGTTGTCACCGTTGGTGAAGATCACCGGATTGCCCTTGGCGTCCATGGAGTTCTGTCCGAAGTCGCGGCAGGTGTAGCGTCCGCTGCGGTCGTGGTCGTCCCACGTCTGTCCGGCCATTTGTATGGGGACAAGCAAGGCGAGCAGACTGACTAAGGAGGCTGCGGTTTCCGGCACTTTGAGACGTTTCAGTCCGTCTACGATGGCGGCTACGCCCATACCTACCCAAATGGCGAAGGCATAGAACGAACCGGCGTAAGCATAATCACGTTCACGCGGCTGCAATGGTGTCTGGTTGAGGTAGACCACAATGGCCAGACCGGTCATGAAGAACAGGAAGAAGACGACCCAGAACTGGCGTACGCCTTCTTGGTTCTTATAAGCCTGCCAGAAGAGGCCGATGAGACCCAACAACAGGGGCAGACAGTAGAATACATTATGTCCCTTGTTCTCTTTCAGTTCGGTGGGCAGTTTGCTTTGGTCGCCCAGACGGGCATTGTCGATGAACGGAATTCCGGTCAGCCAGTTACCGTGTTCCAATTCGCCATTACCCTGTATGTCGTTCTGGCGGCCGGCAAAATTCCACATGAAATACCGCCAATACATGAAGTTAATCTGGTAACTGAAGAAGAAGCGCAGGTTTTCGGCTTGCGTCGGTACCTTTACCATTACCATTTGTCCGCATTGGTCGTAAGGTACTTGCTTGCCTTCTACGCCGCCCATCCAGTCTTCGTAAGCCCTGACGTGCTCGGGGCGGTCGGAGTACATGCGCGGGAACACCATGTTTTGTGCATAGATAGGTTCTTTGTCGTAATACACGATGCGATAAGCGTCCTTCTCGTCGGCACTATGTTTTTCTACGCGTTGGTAAATCGGTGCCCCTTCTTTATATTCCGGCATGCAGTAGCCGTCTTTGGTCTCTAACAGAACTTTCGAAGTGTAGGCCTGCCCGTAGAACAACGGACGGCTACCGTATTGTTCACGGTTCAGGTATTGTCCCAATGTGAAGATGTCCTCCGGTGAATTTTGATCCATCGGCGGATTTGCCGTGGAACGGATGACGATGACGGCGTATGTGGAATACCCGATCATGATCATCAGCATGCAAAGCAATGAGGTGTTCATGACGCGGGGGCTGATGAGCGGTTTTCCCTGTACCTTGCGGCTGAGGACGAAAGCTAAAATGCCTAAGACGATGACTCCGATGATGAAACTGCTCCATCCGTATCCGTAGAAGGGAATACCCAACATGCCTACGGATACCAGATAAGCGATATTCATGCGGCGACGGCTTTTCTGGACAAGCGTTTCGCGGATAGCCCAAAGTACGGTGGCAATCAGGCAGAAAATGTAGAAAATGAGGCCGGTGTTAAACGGCAGTCCCAAGGTGTTGACGAAGAACAGCTCGAACCATCCGCCCACTTTCACGATGCCCGGTACGATGCCGTACAGTACGGCGGCTACCAGAATAAAGGAAGCCATCAAAGCCCAAAGTGAACCTTTCAGGTTGGCATTGGGATTTTTCTTGTAATACCAAATGAGTACGATGGCCGGCAAGCACAATAAGTTCAGCAAATGCACGCCGATGGAAAGCCCTGTCAGGTAGGCAATCAGCACGAGCCAACGGTCGCTGTGAGGCTCGTCGGCATGTTCTTCCCATTTCAGAATGAGCCAGAACACCAATGCCGTAAATAAGGATGAATAAGCGTAAACCTCACCTTCTACGGCACTGAACCAGAATGTGTCGCTAAAAGTATAGACCAACGCGCCCACCAAACCGCTTCCTTCGATGGTAATCAACTTGGCAGTTGTCATCTGGTCGTAGTCGCTACATACCAGTTTGCGCGTCAGGTGCGTGATGCTCCAGAAAAGGAACAGGATACAACCGGCACTCATCAACGCCGACATCGTGTTGACCATCAGGGCCACTTGCGAAGGGTCGCTGGTAAATTGCGAGAATAAGTTAGCCGTAAGCATGAAGAAAGGTGCACCGGGCGGGTGTCCTACTTCCAGTTTATAGCCGGTAGTGATAAACTCCGGACAGTCCCAGAAACTTGCGGTCGGTTCAATGGTGGAACAGTAAACCCACGCGGCAATAGCAAATGTAATCCATCCCAAAAGAGTGTTTACAAGTTTGAACTGTTTCATTGTTTTGCTGTTATTTGATTTTGTTCTTATCGGTTGAGTTGCAAAATTAGTAACTTTTTCCTTTCTGTACGGCTCTTTTCCGAACTTTAAAAGGTTTGTCGGCCGTTTTAACTATGTTTGTGACATTTTAATACACGGTGAGGATAGTTGCCGTGTCCTACCAAATCGATGGGGCAGTTGAACTTGTCTTCGAGCCAGCCTTCCGGCAGTTCCGTGTCCGGATGGTAGTCGAGGGTCTCGTTGACACAGGCGATGGTACGTACATTCTGGAGTACCGAACCCAAGTCGTGGCTGACCAGGATGATGGCGCTTTCGCGGTTGATTTCTTCTAATTGTTGATAGAGTTGCGTTTCGAACCGCTTGTCTATATAAGTATTGGGTTCATCCAGTATGACCACATCCGGTTGCGATATGATGGCCCGGCCGAGCAGGGCACGTTGCAATTGGCCGCCGCTGAGACGGCCTATCGGACGGTCGGCCAATGTGTCCAGCCCCATACGGCAGAGCATGTCCCGCGTGGCTTGGTGCTGTGCCTTGGAATAACGCTTCCAAAAGCTTTTCCGCAGTCCCGACAGTACGACTTCGTAGACCGAGATGGGGAAGTTCTTGTCTATTTTGTTGTATTGGGGCAGATAGCCCATGCGGATGGAAGGGACGGGGCGGCCTTCACGGAAGAAGGTGACTGTCCCGGACATCGGTTTTTTCAATCCGAGAATCGTTTTGATTAAAGTGGTCTTTCCACCACCGTTCGGGCCGATGACACCCAAAAAGTCATGGGTGTACACGGTCAGGTCGATGTCCCGCAAGACTTGTTTTCCGTCATATCCTACCTGGATCCGGTTTAATTGTATAAGGGGCTCTTTGGATAAATCGCCCCCGCTCGGCAGACTCGAGCAAGGCTCGGTCTGCTCTCTCTTCATTTCGATTTTCATTGTGCGTGTAGTGTACGGGCTATTTTCAGCATTTCTTCTTTCCACTCGTATGAGAGCGGATTGATGTCTACGAGGTGTGTGCCGGTTTCTTTGGCAATGAGTTCCGCGTTTCTCCGGTCGAATTCCTGTTGGACGAAAATGGTGCGGACCTGTTTTTCTTTGCAAAGCCGGATGAGCCGGACGAGTTGTGCCGGGGAAGGTTCTTTACCGTCGGTTTCTATGGCGATTTGCGTGAGCCCGTAATCCTGTGCAAAGTAGGTGAGCGTGGGATGGTAGATGAGGAAAGCTTTGGGGTGCAGGCTGTCTACGAGCGTGTGTATACTGTCTTCCGTGGCTTGCAGGTCGGCCAGTGTCTGTTGCAGGTTCCGGCGGAATTGCCGGGCGTGTGCCGTGTCGAGCTTGCAGAGCGAGGCACAGATGTTTTGTGCGATGGTTTTCATGTGGGCCGGTGAAGTCCATACGTGCGGGTCGGTTTCGTTTTCCGGTGTGTCGGACGAGCCGTGATGATGTCCCTCTATGAGCTTGATGCCTTCCGAAGTCCGGACGAACGGGACTTCGGGGGACATTTGCCGGAGCCGGTCTGTCCAAGTACGTTCAAAACCTAAATCGCCGACCATGAAGTAGACCAGACTTTGCCCGAGTTTCATCATCTGTTCGGGAGTAGGCTCGTAAGTCTCGGGGCTGCTGCCTTTCGGTACGAAGGTTTCTATGCGGAACCCATCGCCTGCAATGCGTTCCGTAATGTAGCGCAGCGGTTCGATAGATACAGTGATCATCGGTCGCTGCGTGTCTTTGTTGTCTGTACGGCCGGACGGCTTGCATCCGGCGAGAAGGCAAAGACATGCCCATAGGTAAAACAAAAAGGGTCGTAATTTCATTTTCATTAAAATAAAGTGACGGTATAGACTAAAATGGCATAACGTACCAGTTTCCCGATCGTAATGGAAATCAGGCATATCAGCCAGTTGGCACGCATGAAACCCAATGCCACGGAAATGGCATCGCCGATGACGGGGACCACACACAGGACACCGCCCACCCAAGCGCCTTTACGTTCCATCCAATGTTGCGCTTTCTCCACGCTTTCCCGCTTCACGTGCAAGTATTTTTCTATCCATTCCATGCGGCCGAGCCGCCCTAAACAGTAATTGAACATGCTGCCGCCCACGTTGCCTACGGTGCCCCACACCAATAGCATGACCGGATCCAGACCGGCCAGTTGCAGACCGACCATGACAGCCTCGGAGCTGAACGGGAATATGCTGGCAGCCAGAAAAGCAGCCAGAAACATGCCCCAATAGCCGTACTGTATCAGAAAGTCAACCACTGCGTCCATACGTTCAGAAAAGATAAGGCTGCAAACATGAACAGGAACAGCACAAATACCGCGCGAGTAAACCGGCTGCCTGTCAGAGCAAAGTAATGGGATAGGATGGGAGCGGAGTTCATGACCAACAGACCGAGCAGTACTTGGAAATGTACGGGTTGCAGGGCCATGAACAGTGCGATAAGCAACTCTTGGGTGAGAATGAGATACAGGAACATCCGTGTGCGTATCTTGTCGTTGAAACTGGTGCGTATGCAATGCTGTGCGGCTATAAAGGTAAATACCGCCACCAGTCCTATGGTACTGATTTGCAAGAAATCGAGATTCCGGTAATTCTCATAATGTATTGGTTGGAAGAGGATGAGTTCCCGGAAATGTCCGATGAACCGGCTGAAGTCTTCCGTATAAAGGAAATATCCGGCCATGAACCAGTAAGGGAGAATCAAACCCGTCATGGCCGCCCAGAACGTGCGCCATGTCAGCGAACGGAGGTAGACTGTGGCATACCAAAAATAAAACGGGGCGAAAAAAAGCAGTTGCGGGAAAAACAGACTGCCGATGCCGAGACAGAGAAACGAGTGAAAGATAGGGCTTACGGCTTCCGTGCGCTGATAGGATTTGAACAACAGATAATAGGACGCCAGCATGAGGCAAGATACGATTAAGCCGTCTTGCAGGGGATGCAGGCTGAATATACATCCCGTCATCCACAGGTAAATGGCTGGTGTCAACCGGCTGCGGATGCGGATGAGTGAATGGGCATTGTTGGTCTCTACCCAAAAATAGGCCGTCAGGCCGCAAACGGCCCAACCCAGTATGCGGTCGGGCGTATAGATTCCTTCCGCACACCACAGCAGTGTGGTGAGAAAAGCGGCTACGGGCAGTGTGAAATTGCTCGTAGCCACCTTGTTCTGGAATCTGTTCCGTCTCATTTCCTTATAGGTCTTGACCGATGTCGGAACGGAAATATTTCTTCTCGAACCGGATTTTCTGCGCCTGGCTGAAAGATTGCTTCAAGGCTTCTTCCTTATCCTGTCCGTAAGAGCTGACTGCGATGACCCGTCCACCGGCTGTAACCACCTGTCCGTCCTTCAAAGCCGTGCCGGCATGGAAGACGATGCTGTCCTGTACGTCTTCGATACCCGTGATGGGGAATCCTTTTTCGTATGCTTCGGGGTACCCGCCGGATACCAGCATGACACACACGGCACTGCGTTCGTCGATTTCCAGTGTCCGTTGGTCGAGGTCGCCCTGTGCCACGCCTTCCAAAAGTTCTACCAGATCGCTCTTCACGCGGAGCATGACACTTTCGGTTTCTGGGTCGCCCATGCGTACATTGTATTCAATGACCATCGGTTCGCCTTCCACGTTGATTAGTCCGAAGAAGATAAAGCCTTTGTAGTCGATGCCCTCTTCGGCCAGTCCCTCCACCGTGGGGCGGATGATGCGGTCTTCGACTTTCCGCATCCATTCCGGGGTAGCGAACGGGACGGGAGACCCACTCCCCATGCCGCCGGTGTTCAGGCCGGTGTCATGTTCTCCGATACGTTTGTAATCTTTAGCTTCCGGCAGGATTTTGTAGTTCCGTCCGTCTGTCAGCACGAATACGGAACATTCGATTCCGCTGAGGAATTCCTCGATGACCACCGACGAGGAGGCCGTGCCGAACATGCCGCCCAGCATTTCTTTCAGTTCCTTGCGGGCTTCTTCCAATGTCGGCAGGATGAGCACGCCTTTGCCTGCACAAAGTCCGTCGGCTTTCAGTACGTAAGGAGCTTTCAGGGTTTCCAAGAATTTCAGGCCTTCTTCCAACGTCTCCCCCGTGAACGTACGGTAGGCGGCTGTCGGTATGCCATGGCGTTGCATGAATGCCTTGGCGAAATCTTTACTTCCCTCCAGTACGGCTCCCTGTTTGGACGGACCGATGACAGGGATGTCTTTCAGTTGGTTGTCGTTCTTGAAGAAATCATACACTCCTTTGACCAAAGGATCTTCCGGGCCGACTACCACCATGTCCACGCCTTTGCTGAGGACAAATTGCCTGATGCCTTCAAAATCATCGGCTTTGAGCGGTACGTTTTCCCCCACGCTGCCCGTACCCGCATTTCCGGGTGCGATGTACAATTGGTCTACTTTCTTGCTTTGGGCGATTTTCCAGGCCAGAGCGTGTTCGCGCCCTCCGCTGCCTAACAGTAATATCTTCATATCCGATTGTTTTTATTTCAAATAGTCTTCAAAATATTGCGTGATGCGTTCGTGCAGGTGTACGCGGTCCTTTCCCATCATGTTATGTTCATCGCCCGGATAAGTGAAGAAATCCGGTTGGGTACCCGCGTCGATGCAGGCACGCAGGAACGACAGGGAGTGTTGCGGGACGCACACCGGGTCGTTGTAACCGATGATGACTTGGAGTTTGCCTTTCAGGTTACCGGCTTTGAGTCTCAGGTTACTGCCTTTGTAGCCTTCGGGATTGTCTTGCGGACGGTCCATATACCGCTCGCCGTACATCACTTCGTAGTATTGCCAATCGACGACAGGACCTCCGGCCACACCGGCCTTGAATACGTCGGGATAAGTCAGCATGAGGTTGGTGGTCATGAAACCGCCGAACGACCATCCGTGCACACCCATCCGGTCGGCATCGACGTAGGACAATGATTTCAGGAACTTTACGCCTTCCATCTGGTCTTTCATTTCTTCTATGCCCAGATGCCGGAAGGTAACGTTCTCGAAAGCCAGCCCTCGATGTTCCGAACCTCGGTTGTCGAGGATGAACAGCAGGTAACCTTTCTGTGCCATATAGATTTCCCAACCGCGTGCCAGATAATTCCGGCTCGCCTCTACGTTGTGGGCGTGCGGCCCGCCATACACGTAGATTACGGTAGGATATTTCTTATTCGGGTCGAAATCCACGGGTTTCACCATCCGGTAATAGAGGTCGGTGGTGCCGTCGGCGGCTTTGATGCTACCGCATGTGATTTCCGGCACGTTATAGTCTTTCCATGGGTCTTTGGCAGTCAGTAAGTTACGGCCTTTCCCGTTCCGGGTGTCTGTCAGGCTGATGCTGCGCGCCACGGTGGGGGAAGAGTAACGGTCTTCTACGTAAGTGCCGTCTGCATTCACGCTACCGTAATGTACGCCTTCGCCGTTGTCCAAAAGGATACGTTTGCCGTCCTTTACGCGTACCTTATATATATTGGACTGCAACGGATGGATTTCGTTGCTGCAAAAAAGCAGGCTTTTTTCTTTCAGGTCAAAGCCCAAAACTTCTTTCACCACCCATTCGCCGGAGGTCAATGGGGTGACTTCGACGTGCTCTTCGCACGCGCCGCCCTGAAATGTCTTATGTCGTTGTGGAGCCTGCGGTTTGGACAGGTCGAACAGATAGAGATGGTTGTAACCGTCCCGTTGACTTTGATAAATAAACTTGGAACTGTCCCATGGCAGGAACAGCAGGCCGTGCATCGGTTCCACGTATTTGGGATGCTCCTCTTCGTATATCACACCCTCCTTTTTGCCCGTAGCCGCATCGTAACAAACCAGTTCCGCATGGTTTTGGTCGCGGTTCAGTTCAATCATGTATATTTTCCGGTTATCCGGGCTCCAGGAAATGTTCGTGAAATAACGGTCGGTGGGATCTCCTGTTTGCAACCATACCGTCCGGCCTGTGGCCGGCGTAAAGACACCCACTGTCACTTTGTGCATTTTTTCTCCTGCCATAGGATATTTGCAAGGATAAGTGGTGGCTATGCGTGTCGTGATATCTACTTGCGGATAGTCGGGCACCATACTTTGGTCCATCCGATAGAAAGCGAGTTGTTTCCCGTCCGGACTCCAGAAGGTTCCTTTGGTAATGCCGAACTCGTTACGATGTACGGTTTCTCCATACACCAAGTCGTTGCTACCATCGGAAGACACGGCCATCGTTTGCCCCTCTTTCGTCGTGACATATAGGTTGTGTTGCCGCACGAAAGCCAGGCTATTGGAAGACGGGGAGCGGTCCAATGCCGTGGCATCCGCCGGATATTCCTGTTCCCATACCTTCTTTCCCGATTTGAAGTCTACTACAGTGTATATGGAGGTCGGTTTACCTCCGTTTTTTCCTTTCCCGGAAACGACGGTGGCTACCCATGGTTGTCCTCCATCGGGGAACTCCACATTGTAGCAGCTACGCACGACCGATGAGTCTTCCCCGGCTCCCAGCCATTGGTTCAGTTGCTGTAAGGTGAACAGCACCTTCTTGCTTCCGTTCTTGGGGTTTATCTCATTGCAGCCGTCCAAGTCCGTTTCCACCAATCGGTTACCCCACCAAGCCGTGTACAGGTTCTGGGGCTGTAATTGATGGTACGTACTTCCTCCCGGAAGCAAATCATCCAACGTAAAGCTCTTTTTTCCTTGTGCCATGGCGAGGACAGACAGAAGTGAAACCATTATGAAAAGATTAATCCTCTTCGTCATAGCGGTCGAATTTACGGTTTTTTCCGAATGGTTTCCGTTCGCGTTCAAAAGGTTTCCGCTCGCGGTCGAACGGCTTGTTTTTGCGGTCGAACGAGCGTTCTCTGCGTTCAAAAGGTTTTCCTTCGCGTTTAAACGGTCGTTTTTCGTATGACCCTCCTCTGTCCTCACGGTCTTCCCGTGGACGGCGGTCAAAAGAATGACCTCCGCGCGGCCGGCCGTTGCGGTCGTCGTAATCCCTTCTTCTGGGGGTGAAGTCTTCTTCATCGTCATCAATGGCCCTTTTAAACTCTCGGTACATCTTGAAACGTCGTTTTTCCGCCATTTGCCGACGCTCTTCGTCGGTTTTGATTTCCTTGCCTTCGGCGCGTAGTTCTTTGTATTTTCCACTGAATATTTGGTATTTGCGGAACTCGCATTCCAACGAACCGTTGTACAAAGGTATTTTGATGGAAGGTTTCAGGCCTATCTGGTCGAAACATTCTTCGCGGTAACTCAGAACCCAGGCATCATTGTCCAGGAACTGGTGTTTCAGCCGTTCGCCGATGGTCCGGTACAGCCCCAACAAGTCGGGCGTGGAGATGCGTTCGCCATACGGCGGATTGGTGATGATGATGCTTTTCTCGGCCGGTTGCGTAAACTTGTGGAAATCTTGCTGGGCTATTTCGATCTCTTTGCTCAGTCCGGCAGCTTTGACATTCCGTGTGGCGATGTCTACGGCGTTGCGGTTAATGTCGTAACCATAGATCTTATGTGTGAATTCACGTTCTTGCGACTCGTCGTTGTAAATCCGGTCAAACATCTCCTTGTCGAAGTCAGGCCATTTCTCAAAAGCATATTCCTTGCGGAATACGCCCGGTGCGATGCCGCGGGCGATGAGTGCCGCTTCGATGGCTATCGTTCCCGAACCGCACATCGGGTCTATCAGGTCGCATTCGCCGTCCCAGCCCGTCATCAGGATCATGCCGGCGGCCAATACCTCGTTCAACGGGGCTTCCACGGCTTCCTGCCTGTAGCCGCGCCGGTGCAACGATTCACCGGAACTGTCTAACGACAGCGTACAGTCGTTTTCTGCAATATGGATATTCAGTTGCAAGTCCGGATGAGTCACGCTGATGTTGGGGCGCGAACCGGTTTTCTCGCGGAAGTAATCCACAATGGCATCCTTTACCTTATAGGCCACGAACTTACTGTGACGGAACTCTTGGGAAAAGACCACAGAGTCTACGGCAAAGCTGGTTTCATTGTTCAGATATTGATTCCAGTCGATGGCCTTGACGGCATCATAAACCTGATCGGCAGATTCCGCCTTGAAATGCTTGATAGGTTTAAGAATGCGGATGGCCGTACGCAGGGCAAAGTTGGCCCGATACATGAGTTCCTTGTCGCCGGTGAAAGACACCATTCGGCGTCCGGTCTGGATGTTGTTTGCTCCTAAGTCGGTCAGCTCTTTGGCCAAAACATTCTCTAATCCCTGGAAGGTTTTGGCGATGAGTTCAAATTCAGTTTCCATTGTGTAAGTTTTGTTGGATAAATCGCTCATGCTCGGCAGACTCGAGCAGGCTCGGTCTGCGCTCGCTTACTCGCGATTTTCGATGGATGCTTGTTTGCTATTGGTTTATTTATATTTCTTTTGTACGAGTCGGGCACCGGCAGGTACGTCCTCCGTCACCCAGATGTTACCGCCTACCGTCGCACCACGGCCTACCGTGATGCGCCCCAGAATGGTGGCGTTGGAGTAGACAATCACGTCGTCTTCCAGAATCGGGTGGCGCGGAATTCCCTTGATGGGGTGTCCGTCGTCGTCGAGCGGGAAGCTTTTGGCTCCGAGCGTGACTCCCTGATAGAGCTTTACGTGGTTGCCGATGATGCAAGTGGCCCCTATCACGACGCCCGTGCCGTGGTCGATAGTGAA
>ENA-OOXE01001507-OOXE01001507.1-human-gut-metagenome-genome-assembly--contig:-NODE-1507-length-12011-cov-2.305453_pt1 | contig 12011 bp, 10 predicted proteins | sample MGYA00241585_ERZ501339 | MGnify/ENA primary metagenome ERZ501339 (study PRJEB25962, sample SAMEA1972463) | human gut metagenome | biome: human gut; feature: human-associated habitat; material: faeces...
TTGATTAATCAAACATCGCTGCTCACAGACTTGAGAAACAAATGTTTCTCAAGTTTTCGCGGTGCTCCTCAAATGTTCGTGCAAGCACGGCATTTTCATCGCTACTCACGAAAAAAAGGCGCTCCAACTCTGTTGGAACGCCTTCGTTCATTTTCTCTCGCAATGTTTTGTTGTTGTAACTAAAATAATACAATCAAAATCATTTTTCAAGACTATTTTTTATTTTTTTCATATTTTGTATAAAATTAACATTTATTTCCATGGAAACAATTTATTTTTGTTAAAATTGTATTTTCTATGTAAAATTATACTTCAAACATGAGATCACCATAAGATGGCATTGGCCACATGGATTTATCTACTAACATCTCCAGCTTATCAACCGGTGTTCGCAAAGCTTTCATTGCAGTCATCACCTCATCGCGATAGAATACTGCCTGCTCTCTTCCCTGTGCCATAGCTGCACCCTGTGCAGTCACTTCCTCTAATTTTGAAAGCGCATTCTTCGTGTCTGCAAGAAGGTCTGATACTTCCATCAGAATCTCTGTCTGCACGCTGATATCTGCGCCACAGGCTGCTTTTACTGCATTGATGGACTGTGCCAGTGTTGTGGTATAGCGGATAACAGCCGGAATGATCTGCTTTGTTGCAATATCGATCATTGCCTTTGCTTCGATGTTGATTTCTTTTGCATAGGTCTCATATTCGATTTCGACACGGGAATCAAGCTCTGCCTTTGTAAATACACCGAATTTTTCAAATAAAGCAACCGCTTTTTCTGTATTTAATGCAGGAATGGCATCTACCATGGATTTGATATTCGGAAGTCCACGTCTTTCGGCTTCCTCTACCCATTCGTCTGAATATCCGTTGCCATTGAATACGATTCTCTGATGCTCTGTCGCATATTTTTTGATGAGATCATGCACAGCCATGTCAAAGTCATCTGCTTTTTCCAGTTCATCACACGCCTCTGCAAATGCCTCTGCAACAATTGTATTTAACACAACGTTTGGCTGGGAAACAGAATCCTGGGAACCCACCATACGGAACTCGAATTTATTTCCTGTAAACGCAAATGGAGATGTACGGTTACGGTCTGTCGCATCCTTCATAAAGTCAGGCAGGGATTTTACACCTGTCTCTAATCTCTGTCCGGAGATACTGTGTGTGGCAGCTCCAGTGCTGATGAGCTGTGATAACACGTCCTCTAACTGCTCTCCAAGATAAACGGATAAAATAGCCGGTGGTGCCTCATTTGCGCCAAGTCTGTGGTCATTTCCGACATCTGCTGCCGATTCGCGCAAAAGATCGGCATGGGTATCCACTGCTTTTAAAATACAGGTCAGCACCAAAAGGAACTGAATATTTTCGTGCGGCGTTTTTCCCGGTTCTAACAGGTTAATGCCATCGTCTGTCGTAATGGACCAGTTATCATGCTTACCGGAACCATTCACCCCTGCAAATGGTTTCTCATGCAACAGACACTGTAAACCATGACGATATGCAACCTTTTTCAAAGTCTCCATGATAAGCTGGTTGTGGTCAACTGCGATATTTGCCACTGCATAAATCGGAGCCAGTTCGTGCTGTGCAGGTGCGACCTCATTATGCTGTGTCTTCGAGGACACGCCAAGCTTCCAAAGTTCAATATTGACATCTCTCATATAGGATGCGATACGCTCGCGGATGCTTCCAAAGTAATGGTCATCCATTTCCTGTCCTTTTGGAGGCATTGCACCAAACAAAGTACGTCCGGTAAAGATCAGGTCTTTTCTCTGTAAGAATTTTTCAGCATCTAAATGATACAAAACATACATAATATTATAACACGTATGATATCTATCTTCATCCACATTGTCTACTGGAAAAGAAATTCTATTATACAACTTGTCTATCTCTGATATGATAATATCTTGATAATAACTACTATCAAAATTATTTCTAAGTTTATATGAATACTCATAAGCCCTTTTCCCATGAGTTGTTTTTTTCAAATATCCCACATATGTCTCTATTAAAAATTTCATCATTTCTTTATTTTCTTCTTGATATATTCTTTTTATCAAATGCTATTTCCGGATTTTCTTTCTGATTTTCTGCAAATTCAATCAAACGTCTTGGAAATGAAATGTCCCTGTCTCCCTCTGTTTTTTCAAGTAACCGGATATCGATCAATGGATGAATATTTAACTCTTTTCGGATATCAATTAACTTTTTGAAATACCATGTTTCAGTATTTGCACCCTCACATATGAAAAAGTACTTACGATAAGGCTCAATCTGTTCTTCTTCATCTGTAGTTCTGCTATTCCAATTCGTATAACTTCTTACTGGAGCCAAGGCTACTCCTCCTCTCTAAAGTCGAATGTTGAAAATACCGGTATCGCACCATATCTTCCTTCCAGATATGCCTTGCTCAACACTTTATCATACCTCTCCTTGAAACGATCTAAGGAATAAATAGAGCTTGCATTTTCTGCGTTACGTTCTACAAACCAGATTTCATCCCTTCTAAAAATAGCCTGATCCATAATGGATGATTCATGTGTAGTGAACAATAGCTGCATACGCTGCTCATCATGTAGCTGCATAAACAATTGCAAAAATCGTTCTGTCAGCTTCGGATGTAAGCTTCTCTCCAATTCATCCACAACATAAAGAACATCTTCTCGTTTATTCAACAGCATATCCATCAAATCGAATAATCTTCTTGTTCCATCAGACTCTTCGTCAAAACCGAACTCATAAAATGACTTATTATGATGCAACCGGATTGTTGTGACCTTCGGTTCAGAATGTCCTTCAACTTCGATATTAAAGAAAGTTTCCTTCGACCTCATCGTCATTCTGAATGATGGTTCTTCCTGCTCTTCCATTCTATTTTTTACATGCTGCATCATCTTATCAAATACTGATTTCGGCAATGCATTTGATAACTCATCCAATGTAATTTCTTCAATTTTTACCTGGCTGATACCCGTATCAAATGTTTTGATCAATTTGTTAATCAGCTTCAGCGAATTATCATCATAATAATATTCCAAATCAATCAATGGCGTATCCGGTGTGATAATCGAAATATGATTCTGAATCCAATCATATACATCCCGGAAGAACAATAATTTAGATCGTGTGCTATATTTTTTTCCACGATTCATTTCTGTCAGGAACAAAGATGTTTCATTTCCTTCAAAATCATCTGCATAGGTTTCAAATTTATTTTTTTCTGTGTTTGTCAGCGTAATACCATCATTTAACACCGGACGTTTACTTCCTTCTCGTTCAAAGAGACATTTTGCTGAACCATTCTGATATAATTCATATAACCATTCTCCGGTTACTTTTCGTCTGCTTAAAACTGCGGAAAAACCATAGGCATAAAATTTGTCACCTACAGTAATCTGAATTTCAAAACTACTTTCTCGTTCCTTATTCTCCTGCCGATTCTTACAAAACATCTGTGTAGCTTCTATCGGAATACCATTGCAGACACTATCTTTAAAAAATTTAAAGAACAATGCCAAATTGGTCTTTCCAGATGCATTTGCTCCATAAACTACTGCATATTTTAATAACTGGGTACTTTTTATCTTTAACCTGTGATTTGCATTTGTTCGTATTTTATTTGAGGAAATCATTGTCAGCTCTGCTGCTTTATCAAAAGATTTAAAATTTTCAACACTTACTTTTACTAACATTCTTATACACCTCCACCTTTATTATATGTTTTACTCTTCTCTCAGTCAATGTAAATTTCTTATTTAGAGATTTTTTCGTTATATATTGTTTCTTTTTCTATTTTTAACAATTTTATTTTGAGTTATGCATATAATATCAATGTATAAGTCAGCTTTTTGTAGCGACACTATTTTACTAATGCCGCTACATGAAATATTACAATAAATAAAAACTTCTAATTCTTTTTTCTTCTATCTCTCCCAATCCATCCTTCCTGTCACATTCAACATCTTTTCTTCTCGGAAGCTGAGCATCTTTCCATTAGTTCCACCGACAATGATATGATCCAGCAATTCTATTCCCAGTAGCTGTCCGCACTTCTGCAGCTTTCTCGTAACAATCATATCCTCTTTTGACGGTTTCACATTGCCACTGGGATGATTATGAAGTCCAATGATTGCAGAAGCATTTGCCAGAATACTGCTCTTAAAAACTTCTCTGGGAATTACCAAAGATGCATTGATTGTTCCAACACTGACCAGATTCATATTGATTACCTGTCCGTTATTTTTCATATTCAGGATACAAAATACTTCTCTATCATATTGAGATAACTCCTTCGCCATCAATTCTACAACAGCCTGTGGACTGTCCAACGTCTGCTCACTATAAAGAGACGGCTCTTTTACCAGACGGATATTCACAACTTCCAATTCATTCTCCATCCTTCTGATCTCCTTTTGGAAATTCTACAACAAAAAAAACATTACTCTCTGAAGATTCCACATATGATTTCAATTGTGATAATGTCATTTCCAAATATTTAGGTTGTTCCACCATAATCTGCTCCTTTCGTTTCTTCCTTTACTTCTGTTTTCCCTGACAAATAGCTTATCACTTTGTTTGCCTTAATGCTTTTCTGCAGCTCACTGATAATGCACAGATCTGCTACATTCACTCCCGGCAAAGCAAGCATCTCATCCATCGTCATATTGACAATCTCTTTTTCCGTTCCGTATCCGGCATCAAATAAACGCTGTAATACTTTTATTGCTTTCTGATTTTTTCCCATTTCATCATCAAAGGGCAGCTTATCGCCGCCCTCTGTTTTACTCCTCCTCTTCTTTCTTTTCTTCAATTCCTAATCTCTTAACCTGTTTCTTTTTATTCCAGATACGAACTCCTGTGATTCCGGCTGCTGATAATACCAGAATGGCTATCCATAAAATTGCATTTGCAGTGTCTCCTGTTTTCGGAGGGTTACTGGTTTTTGTAGTAGTACCCGGTGTCTCTGGGGTTGGTGTTTCCGGTACTTCTTTGATGGTTACAGTCTGACCTTCATCGTTGATGTCCTTATGCTCTGTTACCTTTTTCGGTTCTTCCGGATTTGTCATATCATACAGTTCTTCAAAGGTTACAAGCTGCTTTCCTCCAAGAGTGCTGCCATCGAAAGTAAACTCAATCTGCACTTCCATGTTTTCCTTGTCCGCTGTAAATTCATAATCATTGGTAACTTCTTTGCCATCAATGAGCAGCTTTTCATTTTCTGCCTTAACCATCTGCCAACCAGACAACTTGTAGTTCGTACCGATTTCCAGTCCTTCTAAAGTAACCGTATCCACAATCGTCAGATCTTTTCCGGCTTCGATTTCTTTCTTACCATTCTTATCAGTTGCTGTGGTATGAATCAAAATCTTTCGCTCGGTAATCAGGACTGTCTGACCTTCATCATCAATGTCCTTATGCTCTGCAACTTTTACAGGTTCTTCCGGATTCTTCAGATCGTATAATTCTTCAAATGTAACCAGATTCTGTCCGCCAAGTTCTGATGCATCAAACATATAAGAAATTTCTACTTTCATTTTTTCATTGTCAGCAACAAAGGTATAATCACTCTCCACACGCTTTCCATCAATGAGCAGTTCTGCATTTTCCTCTTTCAGCATCTGCCAGCCTTTTAACTGGTACTTTCTGCCTTCTTCCAGACCGTCCAGAGTAACTGTATCCACAATCGTTACTTTCTTTCCTGCAACAATTATTTTTTCGCCCGTTTCTTTATCCGTTGCTGTTGTATGAATAGTAATCTCTTTTTCATACTCATCGGTCAGTGTTCCAAGGTCGATTGTTACTTTATTTCTGCTGACAACAACTTCAAATGCTGGAATCAATTTCATACCTTTGTTGGATTCACAAGCTAACTCCTCAATCTCATAAGTGTCATAAAGTAATGCACCTTTACTGTCATCCGGCTCAGAAGTTCCGAACCAGATTCCGTCCTCACTGGATTTCCCGGCATTTGTATTTCTCTTATGAGATGCCCAATTGGAAGCAGTTGAAAACTGACCGTTCTTATCTGTCACTACGATATGGCTCTCTCCGGTTGTTTTACTTGTAATCTTAAAAGGAACATTTGCAAGCCTCTTATGTGTACCTGCTCCAATCTTTACTCCTTCTAAATCTCCACGTTTAATCTGGTTGTAAATGGAATGGCTTTCGTCTGTTAAATCTACGATTTTTCCATTTTCCGTAATCGAAAATTCAATCGCTTTTGCCCCGTCAGTCAGATAACCTTCCGGTGCTTTGGTTTCTTCCAGTTTGTATTTACCATACGGAAGTAAATCTGCCGTCGTTGTTGCAATTCCGTCAATCCCTGTCTGAATCGTCTTAACTGTCTCGTTCTTTTTGTATAGCTTTCCTTCTACCAGAACCGAATTTTCGTTCAAAGAAATAATTGCAAATGCAGTATCTTTTAATGTGGCACTTCCCTGTGCTTTGGTATCTTTTGTCTCTAAATCACGTTTCTGAATCTTCACACCACCTCGGATTACCTGGTCAGATACGGAATACTGGTTTCTTCCGGAAAGAACTGCAAGTTCTCCGTCCTCTGTGATCTGTGTCAGATACATTCCTTTGATCTGTTCTGTACTGTCTCCTGCCTGCATATAAGCTCCGTCCAGTAAATATCCGTCTGGTGCTTTTGTCTCCTCAACAGTCAGTGTTCCAAGTGGTAATACGCTTTTTTCATTCTGAATGTAAAATGCATCTCCCGATACTTTGTAAGCATCTGACAGTTTTGTCACATAATGAATACTTCCGTCACTGCTCTTTTCTGCCACCGTTTTTGTAACCCAGGTACGTGTTGCTTTCTCTGGTAAGTTATCTTTTGTATAAAATCCGTCATAATAATGCCAGGTAAACTCTGCTCCTGACAGTGCTGCATTTCCCTGTGCGGTTGCTTTTCCTGTCTCCATATCAATCTTGAACAGATCTACCAATGTCTCTGTTACTTTCGGAACATCGGAAACATTTAATACGGCTGTTTTTCCGGCTTCAACTTTCAGACTGCGTACTGTCGTATCCAGCTTATATCCTTTCGGTGCAGAAAGCTCTTTGATATAAACAGTCCCTGCAGTTACTTCAACTTCATTCGTATCGCCATTTTCATTTGTTGTAAGTGTTCCAATCTGATTACTACAATTCTGGTCTAAAAATATGCCAAAGGTTGCTCCAACAATGGAATACATCGCATTTCCATTTGTGACAATCTCATTTGCAGTTGTCTTTTTTACCTTCGCATTTCCGACATTCAGTTCTGCCCAAAACTGTCCAAGATCCTGTCCTTCACCAGTATAGATATATCCGCCACATTTATAGCGACCTTTGTTTGCCTGTACAAATGCTCTCGCTCCTGCATACACTTCATTCTGAATATCCTGTGAAATCTCAGAATATGCAGCTCGGACATTATCACACTTCCAGCCCAACTGTTCACTGAGTCTCTGCCATACTACACACTGTTCCAGCAGATATCCCTGATTTGCATTCAGGTTACTATGACTGCCTCTATACTGCTTTACATACTCCAGTGACAATGCCACATCTTCGATCTGTGCAGCACTCATGCTAGCACTTGCATCGTGTCTAGTTTTATACCCATTTTTGAATCCGGTGTTAATATCTACACAATAGGCTGTTTCGCCCTCTACTCGCATGTGACCTTCATTGAATGTAGAATGAATGGTTCCATCATTCATCACATGTTCAATATATCCGACTCTCTCTGAGGATTCCGTCCAATACTGTGTTTCCGCTGCTTGAACCGATGTGATCGGTAATGCAGTTAAAATCGTGGTCAGGGCAAGAATCCCTGTACACACTCGTTTCCATATCTTCTTCATTTTCTACAATTCCTTTCTTTTCAATCAAAAAAGACGTCCATCTGGAACGCCTGTTGTTGCTTTATGCTGTTTACTCCCTGCTATCATGCAGGGTATGGGAATCTCTGACCTGCCGAAAGAGAAGAGGTCCCCGGCTCCTTATTGTCTTTTCGGCTGGTAATCTGCTGGTAAACCAAAGGGGTAGGGTGTGGGGAGGGGAAACACAAAAAGACTGATTTCTCATTGACCACCAACGGATAGACTTCTCCCTTGGTGTCAAAATGCCTATCGTTCCCTGCTTTTTTCCCGTTTCCGGTATAATTCCAGTGCTTTGATAATGGTTTCTTCCATTTTCTGCTGTGTAGTTCCCGATGGAAAGTATTTTTTCAGTCGGTTCTTCGGGATTTTCCACTGCTCTACCTGATTTGGCTTCTCTTCTGACATAATCGACAGCAAAACATCTTCATTCAACCTGCCCTCTGCTGAAAATTTGCGGATTTTAATTGCCTGTGCATGACTTGGGGTACAAGCCTCCGACTCCATGGTGTCGTACAATATCTCCTGTTCCTCTTTCGGCAAATAAGACAGCTCCACCGCCGGACGCATAGAAATCTTTTTGTCATCGACCATTTCTAGGATTTCCGGGATAAGCTCCGTAAGGCGGATATATCTTTGAATCTGACTTTTACTTTCTCCTACCTGTTCTCCTAGAACTTCTACGGAATATTTTCCTAACTTCTGCCCCAGTGGGGTAGAAGTTAAATCCGTTCTCTGTCCCTGTCTCTTCATAGCATCTAGCTTCATTTTATAAGCAAATGCCTTTTCGGATGGTAAGATTTCTTCTCGCTGAAGATTGCTGTCAACCATGACAATGACTGCTTGGTCATCACTAAGATTTCTTACAATACATGGCATTGTCTCTTTTCCAGCCAGTTCACTTGCCATTTTCCTGCGATGACCGGAGATCATTTCGTATCCACCTGTTGGTTTCTCTCTGACAAGTGCAGGAACCAATACACCATGATCGCGCACGCTTTCTATTGTTTCCAACATCTTATCGTCCATTTTCACCTTAAACGGATGATTGGGAAAATCTGTGATTTCATAAATGGATATCTCTTTTACATATTCCTGATTCTTATGATCTCTTTCCTCCTGCGTTGTAAAGAGATCATCTGCTGAGGGAAGATTCATGTTTATTTCTCTGCTTTTCGCCACACTGAATCACCTCCCTCGTAAATTCTGCATACGCCTTTGCAACAGTTCCATTCTTGTCATACTCATAAATGCTCTGTCCTGCTGCACTGCTTTCTGCTGCTGTGATAGCCACTGGAATAACCGTTTTGAAAATTCGGATATGTTTCCCATAATTTTCTCTAAGACTATCCTCTGTTGTCCTTGCAAGTTTTGTCCTCATATCTGCAAGTGTCAGCAATACTCCATCAATCTTCAGATTAGGATTTAGCTGTCTTTGCACCTTACCGATTGTTTTCATTAACTGTGTCATACCTTTTAATGGAAGATAATGAGCCTGCACTGGAACAATTACACTGTCTGCGGCAGCTAATGCATTGATAGTCAACATTCCCAAACTAGGCATACAATCAATCAGGATATAATCATAATCCTTTTTCAAATCTGACAGATACAGCTTTAAAGTCTGCTCTCTGCTCATGGCATTTACCAGTGAGATTTCCATGCCCGATAGCTCAATGTTGGTCGGAATAATATCCACTCCTTCTTCATGGTGCAAAATGCCTTCATTATACACAAACGGTTCGTCTTGTAATATCTTCTTCATTTGTGTTTCCAATGTAATCGGAAGACTGTCTGCATTCGTCCACCCTAATGCGGTTGTTAAATCTCCCTGTGGATCAGCATCGACTAATAACACTTTTCGCCCCTGATGTGCAAGACCGATTCCTAGATTTAATGTTGTTGTGGTCTTTGCTGTTCCTCCCTTCTGATTTGCAAGGGCAATTACTTTACACTTGGTCATATAGTTTCCTCCTTCCTCGAAAAATTTAATAGCCAATCCTTTTTACAGGACCGGCTATGTATAAAAATAGGCATGAAAAAAGCCAACTGACTCAATGAACCAATCGGCTATGTAATATTACTTTATTTAATTATTCATCTTCTAATTTTTCTATACACTTTTGACACAATGCCCTATCTTCTGTCACAATCCCTTCTTCTTCAAAATCAAACCATGAATGACATCTATCACATTCTCGAACTTCATTAAGATAGCCACAATTTAGACATGTTCCAATAGGTAAAATATCTTCATTAATGCATATTGACTCAGTTCCACATTCACAACATATTAAGTCTTGTCCAATATCTTTCGAATTAACTTGCTCTAAATAGCTTGGCAATTCCATATTAATAAAATCAATAATTTCATCAATAATGTTCGCAATGTCCCCAATGCTATCTTCTGTAACTGGCATATACAATCCGCTATCGTAATCAAGTTCTACAGCTCCATTTTGATATTTCAGATATACTTTAAAATCACTGTTGCTACAATAGAAAGCAAGCGTGCTTTCTGAACCTTCATCATCACAAATGTCCATATCAAAATAAAATTCAAGATATTCTTGAGTAATTGAGGATTTTACTGAAAATAACTTTCCATTATCCCCATTCCCCTCATATTGATATTGTATTTCTATATCATTTCTAAATCTAAGTTTTTCTTCGAATTCTGTAAAAAACTCTGCAATGCTCTCATCAAAGAGTGCCTCTATCTTATGATTATTTCGAATGGATACTCCTGAATCATTTTCTCTACAATCATGATCTAATTCTTCTAGCATCATTCTCTCAATTTTCTTTTGCTTTTCAATTTCAAGTATTTCTTCATTCGATAAGATTTCATCTTGTATTTTTTTAATAGCTTTTACTAAATCTTCTTCTATCCGCTCAACCGAGTCATTTATGGTTTTAAATGCACTTCTGTCAATTAACTTATTGTGCATTACATGATTTCTATCTTTCGTAAATACCGCATATCGACCATTAAAATCTTTGGGCAAATATTTTGAAAATTGCTCTTCCCACAAATCAATCTCTAAAACTTTTTGATTTAATAGTTTTTCTATGACACTCCCCTCGTTATAACTTTGGATACCACTAATATACGCATTTATTTTTTCATCAAACACTGGATTCCATTTATATCTCTTAAACTTAATCAATGTTCCTAAATCATCTATATCAATAGACATTAACCTTTCATCTACATCCCTAAAAGCTTGAACCTTCGCTTTATATTCTTGAAGTCTATCCGAATGCTTTTTCTTGATCTTCGCTGGTACAAATGTATCCCACCATATAATTCCATATTGTTTTGTCATAACCTCGTTTATAACTTCTCTCATAAGATTCTCAACCTTATATATTTTTGAATAAAGATGAATGGATAAACACTCCGAATCTTTATCTGACAGCCAAATGATTTTCTCCCAATCTCGGTTAATAGATTTCTTAATTACTAATTTTAATTTTTCCAAATATATCTTTTCAATACTAGGCCCGTATGTATCCGAGTATATACTTACTTCTAATTGCTTCGAATTAATATAAGTTCCATATACAAAATAAATACTCCAATTATTAGATTTTTCACCCTCATTACCTTCGAACTCTAATAGAAATACACTTCCCTCATCATCTAATTCCTTTATAGCACCAGCTCCAAAAGGCGCCGCATCTGGATCAATTTCTAAGCTTTTTATTAATCCCTCCGAATCTATAGATCTATATATTTTATTTATATAGTCATAATTATTATCAATCTGTACCTTATTATCTACAGCAATAAATTTAACTAACAATTTTATTTTCTCCTTTTTCAATGTTTATTATTTTATACAATTAGAAGTGTACTTGTTCTCCTATATCTATGCAGTCACATTTTCTCTCTTAATTATATCAATTTTCACCCCCTATGCATCAATTTTTTCAAATTCTATAATCAAAAAGCAGGCGATGAAAAGTCACAAAACCTCTTCATCCACCTGCTTTTCACCTATACTGTCACCACTACCACTTCCACAATATCTGGATGTTCAACCAGCCTACTACTACTAAATATTACACTTATTATCGTCCCCATGTTCTAGGAGACAAAATATTCCACTGCGTTCTCCGGAAAAAATTCTT
>ENA-OOXE01001513-OOXE01001513.1-human-gut-metagenome-genome-assembly--contig:-NODE-1513-length-11946-cov-3.028004_pt1 | contig 11946 bp, 8 predicted proteins | sample MGYA00241585_ERZ501339 | MGnify/ENA primary metagenome ERZ501339 (study PRJEB25962, sample SAMEA1972463) | human gut metagenome | biome: human gut; feature: human-associated habitat; material: faeces...
ATCAGCAGGCGGGCCTTTCTTATCACCTTTTGGAAAAAGCGGCTATCTCTTAGTACATGCCGCCCATGTCGCCCATGCCGGCGCCGGGAGCAGCCGGTGCGGGGGGCTCGGGCTTGTCGGCGACGAGCGCCTCGGTGGTCAGCACCATGGAGCTGACGGACGCAGCGTTCTCCAGCGCGGAGCGCGTGACCTTTGCGGGGTCGACGATACCGGCGGAGATCATGTCGCAGTAGACTTCCTTATAGGCGTCGAAGCCGTAGCCGACCTTGCCGCTGGTCTTGATCTTCTCAAGAACGACGCTGCCGTCGATACCGGCGTTGGCCGCGATCTGACGGATGGGCTCCTGCAGGGCCTTGACGATGATCTGGACACCGGTCTTCTCATCGCCCTCGACCTCGCTGATGAGCTTTTCCACAGCGGGAACGGCATTGACATAGGCAGTGCCGCCGCCGGCGACGATGCCCTCTTCCACAGCCGCGCGGGTCGCATTGAGCGCGTCCTCGATGCGCAGCTTCTTTTCCTTCATCTCGGTCTCGGTGGCAGCACCGACCTTGATGACGGCGACACCGCCGGCCAGCTTGGCCAGGCGCTCCTGCAGCTTCTCGCGATCGTAATCGGAATCGGTGTTGGCGATCTCGCCACGGATCTGAGCGACGCGAGCGGCCACGTCCTCCTTGGAGCCGCCACCGGACACGATGGTGGTCTCATCCTTGGAGACGATGACCTTCTTGGCAGTGCCAAGCACGGACATGTCGACGGAGTCGAGCTTCAGGCCCAGCTCATCGGACACCACCTGGGCACCGGTCAGGATGGCCATATCCTGCAGCATGGCCTTACGGCGGTCGCCGAAGCCCGGAGCCTTGACGGCGCAGGATTTGAAGGTGCCGCGGATGTTGTTCAGAATCAGGGTCGGCAGAGCCTCGCCGTCAACGTCCTCAGCGATGATCAGCAGCGGCTTGCCGGTCTTCATAACCAACTCGGCGATGTGGACGACATCCTGCTGGGAGCTGAGCTTGCCGGAGGTCAGGAGGATGTACGGATCCTCGAGCACGGCGGTCTGGTCCTCGGCGTTGGTCACGAAGTACGGAGCGATGTAGCCCTTGTCGAAGCGCATGCCCTCGGTGAAGTCAAGGTCCAGGCCGAAGCGGTTGTTGTCCTCGACGGTCACGACGCCATCCTGGCCGACCTTGTCCAGAGCCTCGGCGATCTTCTCGCCGACTTCCGGATCAGCGGCGGAGATCGTTGCGGTGGCAGCGATCTGATCCTTGGTCTCAACGTCCTTGGCCGCTGCGACGAGTTCCTTGACGATGGCGTCGGCGGCCTTCTCGATGCCACGACGCAGCGCGATCGGGTTGGAGCCGGCGGTGACGTTCTTCAGACCCTCATGCACCAGAGACTGGGCCAGCACGGTTGCAGTGGTGGTGCCGTCGCCTGCAACGTCATCGGTCTTCTTGGCGACTTCCTTGACCAGTTCGGCACCGATACGCTCATACGGATCGTCCAGATCGATTTCCTTTGCGATGGAAACGCCATCGTTGGTGATGGTCGGAGCGCCGTAGGTCTTGTCAAGCACCACATTGCGGCCCTTCGGACCAAGGGTGACCTTGACGGTGTCAGCGAGCTTGTCGAGACCCGCGAGCATTCCCTGACGAGCTTCGTCGTCATATGCAATCATCTTTGCCATTGTTCCTCCACATATGGCTACACGGTATTATTTCCACCTTCGGAGCGACAATCAGAACCAGCCGTCAGCTGCCAGTTATCACTCTCACTCGTCGAGTGCTAATTCGCAGATTAGCACTCTCACGTCGAGAGTGCCAAACCCGATGACGTTCTTTGCGCTGTGAGCAAGATGTCAGTCGCATCGAATCAACTTGAAAAAACGCCGGATTTCCAAGAAAATAAAAGAACCTCGCCTATGTTCGGGCGAGGTTCCAAACCGGTTCGGACGGCGTTTTTTCAGTTCAACAGCACCACAACGATCGGCGTGACCAATCCGCTGCTCTGCTGGACATTGGAGATTCCCAGCGTCTGCGCGACATTCTCCGCCGTCGCCTTGTCGGCCTCATTCTGATACCAGACAACCGTCTGGCTGGGAACGTTGCCGGTCGGATTGCTGGGCGTCACGCTGGTGTATCCGGCCTGGGTCAGGGCATCGGCCTTGCTCTTGGCGTAACCGGTGATGCTGGTGGCGTTCACCACGCGGATCTCGGTGGCCAGATTCACGCTCTGCTCAGAAGCCGCATCCTGGCCATTGTTCTGATCGTTATTCTGTTCCGCGTTCTGGTTGGCGTCCGAAGCGTCCTTCGACTGGCCATCCGAAGTACTGGTCTTCTTGCCGTCCTCGGACTTCTTGTTCTCCGTCTTGGCGTCTTTGGACGTGTCGTCCGTCTTCTTATCCGCCTTATCCGCCGTGGAGACGGACGATGAAGAGTCCTCCTTGGCCGACCAAGGCATTCTCAGGTTGCTGATCTCACCAGAATAGACTCCCCAGAACAGCAGGCCGGCGAGCAGAGCCACAATCACGACAATCACATACGGCAGAGCCCTGGACGCCATGGAACGTGCGCCACGGTGCACGCCCATCGGTCCCGCCGGAGGATTGTCGAACATATCCTTGGCGTAAGATTCGTAGGTCTCCTTGTCCTGCTTAGCCATTTTCTGCAACCTCATTTCTCACACTTACCGCCCCAGTGTACCGGCCCGTGCAGTCAGCCCACAATCAGCATCGTCGATTTTGCGCGTATTCGACACGTTTCCGCATGGAATCGGCATGGACATCCACAGGGCACGTCGTACAGTGGGAAAGTATGACTCATATCAAACCATTGAAGGATCTTGTGGAGCCCGGATGGGCCCAGGCCCTCGCCGATGTCGAACCCCAGATACATCTCATGGGAGACTTTCTGAGGTCGGAAATCGCGGCGGGACGTAAGTACCTTCCGGCCAGCAGGAACATTCTGCGCGCGTTTACCATTCCATTCGACGACATCAAAGTGCTTATCGTCGGCCAGGATCCCTACCCCACGCCGGGCCATCCGGTGGGACTGAGCTTCTGCGTGGCACCGGACGTCAAGCCCATTCCGCGCAGTCTGGCGAACATCTACACCGAGCTGACCGACGATCTGGGCGTGCCCATGCCGGCCAACGGCGACCTGACACCCTGGACCAAACAGGGCGTCATGCTGCTCAACAGATGTCTGACCGTCGAACCGGGAAAGCCGGGAAGCCATCAGGGGCGAGGCTGGGAAGTGGTCACCGACGCGGCCATCAGCGCATTGAACAATCGCCGTCGGCCTGACGGCAGCGTCAAGCCTCTGGTCGCGATTCTGTGGGGACGAAAGGCGCAGACGTTGGAGCCCCTGCTCACCAACGCTTTCATCATCAAATCCCCCCATCCAAGTCCGATGTCCGCCCGCTACGGATTTTTCGGCTCGAAACCGTTCTCCCGCGCCAATCAGGCGCTAATCGAAGCAGGAGAACAGCCGGTGGATTGGACCCTCCCGTCAGCTTGACCCGTTAGAGTAGCAACCATGGCTTTATTCCCTCCAAAGAATCCGGCGCCAGCACCGGCACCCATCCCCATGCCCGCAGCCGCAAGACCAACCACGCTGTCGGCCGAAGACATCGCACGCGCCAGGAACATCGGTTCGCAGATTCGCGGACGTTTCGCGCAGACCCTGGTCGGACAGGACAATCTTCGTGAATCGCTGATCACCACTTTGGTGGCCGGCGGTCATATCCTCATCGAATCCGTCCCGGGTCTGGCAAAAACCACTGCCGCGCAGACCTTGGCCACTTCGGTGTCCGGCTCGTTCAAACGTGTGCAATGCACTCCCGATCTGATGCCTTCGGACCTGGTCGGCACTCAGGTCTTCGATTTCGCCACGCAGAAATTCTCCACGCAGATCGGCCCGATCCACGCCAATTTCGTGCTGCTCGACGAAATCAATCGTTCCAACGCGAAAACCCAGTCCGCCATGCTTGAAGCCATGGCGGAGGGCGCGACCACCATCGGAGGCCAACGCATCGCGCTGCCGAAACCATTCATGGTCATCGCAACGCAGAATCCAATCGAGGAAGAGGGCACCTTCAATCTTCCCGAGGCGCAGATGGACCGTTTCATGATGAAGGCCGTACTGACCTATCCGACAGCGCAAGAAGAGCAACGCATGCTCGCCATGCTGACCCGCCGCGGCTCCGATACCGTAGACCAGCACGCGCTCACCGGTGACACCGTTTCCATCAGCGACGTCGAATTCCTGCGTTCCGCGGCACGTCGTGTGCACGTGTCCGATGCGATCATGCAGTATGCGGTCGATATCGCGGCCACCTCCCGTGGCGCTGGAACCAAGCCCGTCCAAGGACTTTCCTCGCTCGTCAGGCTGGGCGCCTCGCCGCGCGCGTCCATCGCGCTGGTGCGCATAGGACAGGCCAACGCGCTCCTGCAGGGACGAGATTACGTCATTCCTGAGGATGTGAAGGCGTTCGCCCACGAAGTGTTGCGTCATCGTATTCTGATGACGTTCGAAGCACTTGCCGATGGCGTCACCAGCGACCAGGTGGTGGATTCGATCGTGCAGGCGGTCCCCGTTCCATGATCGACCAGATCCGTTCCGACGATCCGATCCGCAGAAAAATCGAGACGCTTGGAACCACGCTGAGTCTGCCGACGGTACGCAAGGCGCTCGGCATACTCGAAGGCGCGCACGCATCGAACAAACGCTTCGGCGCCGACGATGTCGTGGATATCCACGCCTATGAGCCGGGAGACGAGGCGAAACGCATCGATTGGAAGACCAGTGCCCGAGCGGGACGTCCAATGGTGGTGCAGCGTGAGCGTCCCTCCACTTCGAAGGCATGGTTGCTGCTTGACGTCGGACAGGAAATGACCGCCGCATGCCCTTCCTCGGAACAGGCGTACCAGGTGGCGGCAAACGCCTTATGCATGTTCGCCGCGCTCAGCCTGCGCCGAGGCGACGAAGTGTCCATGGTGTTCGGCGACAGCGCTTCCATCACCCGGGTGCCGTTCAACGGTGGCCTGGCGCAGTTCGAACGAACCTTGGATACGGCATTGCAGCGCGAGTGGACCAGGCCCCGCAATATCGACGCGTTGCTGGAATACGCGCGCCGCATTCGGGACAAAGAGGCGCTGGTCGTCATCGCCACCGAGGAGCATGCGTTGGAGGAACGTCATTTGAGCGCCATCCGCACGATTGCAAGGACACATCCGATGGTGCTCATCGATGTGGCCACCATCAATCCGTTTGATGTCAGCCATGCGCGCGTGGTGCTTGACGGGGCTGGAAAACGACGCGTGCCTGCGTTCCTGCGTAGGGAAAACACAGCTGGGCAAGTGCGAACGCATCGTGAATACCTGGCTGCGTCCATTCGCCATGAGCTGAATCGCTGTGGCTCGACGGTAATCCGATCCGATTCCAGCGAACGCATGTTCCATGAGTTCGTGCGCATGGTTTCCACGGCTTTGGCCCAGTCCACACGTAACCAATTGAGAGCCCCGTCCGTATTGTCGTTGGGAGACAAGGCATGATGCTCTTCCTTGCCGAGGATGACCTCGTCATCAAGGACCAGATTCATCTTGAGAACGGTTTGGCCGTCGTCATCGCGGTCTGTCTGTTGCTTGCCGTCGTTTTGGTGGCTCTTGTGGTCTGGCTTGCCCGGCCGAGCCGGAAGCCCGCAAAAATAGTCAATCGCGGCCGACATGACGCGCTTGCCGGCAAAACCGTCTGGCATCAGCGTATCGATGATGTTGTGTCCCGCCATGCCCAGGGGGAGCTGGAGCGCGAGGAGGCTTTCGCACAGCTGGCCGCAATCGCCAGGGATTTTGCTTCCACTGCCACCGGAACGGACGTGCGCAACCAGACGCTCACCGACATCGAAGAGACGCCTCGGACCACGGGGAACCAGCAGGGTCTCACCTTGCTCAGGCAAACCATCGAGGCATTGTATCCGCCGGAATTCGCGGATGCCGAGCGCAATCACATCGCCAGGCAGGCCACGGTCGAGCAGGCTGGCGAATGGGTGGCCAATCTTGTGGAAAGGTGGCGATAGATGCAACTGTCATGGCATTGGCCTTGGGTCTTTCTGGCAGGCGTCATCGTGGTGCTGGCCGTTGCCGGCGTCACGTTGCTGGTGGCCGCGCGCCACAAAACCGATGACATCGAGAGTGCCCGCACCTTCAGCCTGGATGATGACCTCAACACGGAATCCGCATCGAGATTATTCCGCCAGTGGAGGGTTCTTTCACGTTTGGCGGTGATTCTTCTAGTGGTCGCGTTGGCACTCGCCACGGCTCTGGTGGCACGTCCCAGCACCGTGGATGAAGGCGAGGAGAAGGCCAGCAGCCGAGACATCGTGCTGTGCTTGGATGTTTCCGGCTCGGCGCTCCCCTACGACCGCGAGGTCATCGACACCTACCGTCAACTCGTCGACAGCTTCAAGGGCGAGAGAATCGGCCTGAGCATCTTCAATTCGACGTCACGTACCGTTTTTCCGTTGACCGACGACTACGAACTGGTGTCCAAACAGCTTGACAAAGCCAGCAGCATCCTCGCAGGCGTCGAGTCCCAAGACGATATCGACAAGATGAAGGACAGCGATTATCAGGCGATTTCCGACTGGCTGGAAGGCACGCAGAACCGTAAAGAGTCCACTTCGCTGATTGGCGATGGCGTGGTGAGCTGCGCGGCCATGCTTCCCGGATTCGCCTATGGGAACGCAAGCGCCGACAATGCCGAGCGTCAGCGCGCCGCATCCATCGTGCTTGCCACGGACAACGTCGTTTCCGGAAAACCAACCTATACGCTTGACGAGGCGCTGAACCTGACCAAGCAGGCCCAAATCACCGTGGATGGATTGTTTTCCGGACCGAAGCAGAGCGAGGGCGACGAGACCACCCAGGAATTCAAATCCGCCATCGAAGCTCATCATGGGGTGTTTCTCACCCAATCGAATGGAGCATCCGTCTCTTCGCTGGTCAAGGAAATCGAATCTCGGCGGAACCATGAAAACGAGTCGAGCAACAAGGCCGCCATGGTGGATGCTCCCGGATGGTGGACACTGGCCTTGGCCATCGTTTTGATGGTCTGGCTGGCATTGGCTTGGAGGTTGAGGAGATGAACCATCTGACGCTTTCCCCTGCTTTGGGTTGGCCTGTCGGCGGAGCCGTCGCCGTGGTTCTGCTGGCCTGCGCCATTGCGCAGATCGTATTGCATGTTCGTCGCCGCGCTGACAGCGACGAAACCGTTTGGGCATGCGTTCGGCGCGTATTGCTTTGTCTGACGGTGTCGGTCATGGCATTGACGCCCAGTATCGTGGCGCCGACCAATAGCCGTGCGGTGAACGCCACCGACGTGGTGGTGGCCGTTGACGTGACCGGTTCCATGGCCGTCAAAGACGCGCAATATGGTTCAGCCGAACAGTCAAGCCGTCTCGACGTGGCAAAACAAGCCGTGAAGGACGTCACCGCGCTATATCCCAATTCCAGTTTCGCCGCTTTGCGATTCGGAGCTTCCGGCACGTTGGACGTGCCGTTGACCCCGGATTCGAACGCGATCGACAATTGGGCGGATACACTCGCGCCCGAGGCGACTTCCGTTTCGGCCGGTTCGACGTTGGATGCCCCTATCGACCAGCTGCTGCTGACCTGCAAGTCCATTCATGATCAGCATCCCGATGATGCGATCGTGCTGTACCTGTTTTCCGATGGAGAACAGACCTCGTCAAAGGCACGGCGCACGTTCTCATCATTGCGACGATACCTATCCGATGCCTTCACCGTAGCCATCGGCAGCGAGCAGGGAGGCAACATTCCCGTAATCGCCGACGGCGTCGATGGAAATGCGGACCAGTGGGTCACCGACCCTGATACCGGCAAACCCGGAGTGTCACGCATGAACAAGGATGAGATGGCGTCCATCGCCGACGAGTTGAGCGGTACCGCGCTGGTGTTGAACGCCTCCAACACCATGCGTGACGGCGTGTCCAAGGAAGCGTCCGATAAGTGGCGAGTCACCCAAACCACCAAGAAGCGCACCAGGACGATGCCCGTCGTATGGCCACTGGCCATCGTCACGCTGCTGCTGCTCGCATGCGAATTGGGGGCTTGGATAATTCAGTCGAGGAGTTTGCTATGACCAGAACAACCATGAAACCGCGTGCCTCGCTGACGGTTCGCATCGTTTTGGCCGTCATGGCGGCGTTGCTGGTCATGGCCGCCCTATGGGCCATAGTGAATCTCGCAGCCGTCAATAGCTACAACCAGGCCACGCAAAGCCTGCAGGAGAACATCTCGACCAGCAGAAAAGACGATGCCGATTGGGACAAGCTGCACACCAGGCAACAGCAGACGGACGCCCAATTCAACGAGGCATCAGCCATGAAGCCGCTGCTGCTGCCCCAAGTGCGCGAATCAATCGAGCATAACAGTCATGTTTCCAGCCAGCTTACGGATCACGCGTCCAAGAAGATCAAAGCCGAGCAGAGCGATCAGTCCGCTTCCACGGATTCAAACACCGCCGACGCTCAGGAATCGGGTAAATCAAGTCACAAGAACGACGAAAACCTATCCGACGAACAACGTCGGAAAATAGAGGAGCTATTGGCTCAGAACGCCCAATCCACGCAATCGGATCCCAATGACGATTCAGGTTCGGCTGCGAAAAAGAACCCAAGCACGTCATCCTCGCAGACCAAACCCTGGTAGGGGGCTTTTTCGAATATAGTTATCCACATGCCGTCGACGTGGTTTTCGTTGTTTTTCCAATAACGACACGCCGACGGTTTTTCATAGACTCGTTCTTTGACCACAAGCTCTGTTTTCCGATTGGCGTCAACGCCGAATGTGGTCAAATGGCTGCCATGAACGTTTCAAATGCTTTTCTTGGTGCCGCCCCAGGCGTCGCAGCCTTCAATTCGTTGGCATCCCTGTCGGGAATGTCCTGTCGTTGCCGAATTGGCGTGCGGACCACCCAAACATTGATCAATGCGAAACTTGTTACCGCGTCACGGCTTCTCGATGGACTTGATGCGGCAATAGCCTCCAACAGACTGGCCGACTGGACCGGCACCGCGGCCGAGGAATACCGCACCCGTCTCGATCGCATCGCACGGCAATCCGCTCTGCTACGTGATGATATGATCGCCACGTCACGTCTTCTCTGGTCGGCAGGTGCGGCATGAACCAACGAGTGACGGCCCGCATCGTTGGCGGAAAGAGATTCACCACCGCCGAATACCGGGAATACTTCAATGCTTCAAGAATCCTCAGAGACCAAGCGAATCGTCTTGGCACTTCCCGTAGATCCTTCATTGCCGCAGGCTATGAACTCAAAATCCACCCTCGCGCCACACCGCTCCTGTCCGCTTTGACCGGGGCAAGTCCACGGTGTACGGCGCAGGACCATATCGAATTGCCGTACCGGCAGCTGCTCGGACGTTGCGAAGCGCATGCCGAGGCCCTGCAATCCATGGCATCCCAGCTTAATGAGCTATCCTCATTGATCGCACAAACCCAATCCTTATACGCCCAAGCTGAGGAAGCCAGCAGGAAAGGGCTGAATATCATGTTACGCGGGCTTTTCATGTCATCACGGGAATCCGCGATTCTCGCCTTGACCGCCAGCGCACTGATGGGGGTAAGACGCAGTTACGCCAAAGAGGGGAAATTCAACAAATTCTATCTTGTGGAATCCACCGCATGGATGCAGGAAAGCTTCGTGAGCGTCCTCGGAGAGCATGCGAGCCGATTGAACATACAGGAACGGCCTTCAAAAGACACGTCCATCCTGGAATACATCACGAAAACCTTATTCATGGTCACCAAACCGGGAGCGGCTATAGCAGAGGGGCTTTCCGGCAAAGGCTCGGTCAATCGCGGTCTTAAGAAAATCGACAGACTGCTCATACCGTACTTCGACAAAGACCATGGAGACAATCTCTCCGTAACCCGTGTGTATCCGAAAACCAAAGTGGTCAGAGGCGGTACAAGCACGAAGGACGCCATCGCCGACCAACGGCGGCTGTCCGAAGGACCTCTCAACGGCGAACGTGAAAGCGGTCTGGAATACGGAACCATCGCATGCTGCAAGTACCGCAAAGCCGATGGCACATATGCTTGGAGGATCATCATTCCCGGGACCGACGGCAATCACGATTCGCCTATGGACTGGTACACCAATTTCGAGCTGATGAGTGCCGATGAGCGGCAGCGCGGAACCGCGGAAAGCCTCCGTTTCCTGGATGAGACCATGAAACAGGCCGGCATCCAGCCGGATGATCCCGTGGAAATCGTCGGCCATTCGCAGGGCGGCATCATCGCGGCAGCGGCGGCGACGGATTTCCAAGATAAATACGACATCCAACATATCGCCACGCTTGGCTCCCCGATAGCGAATTTCGAGATTCCCGAGAAAACACGGGTCACCGCCATCGAGATGGATGATGAAGGCATCGCGGCACTTGACGGGGAGGCTAACCCCCATACGGAGAACTGGCTCACCATACGATGCTCCGTCCATGAGGAGGATGCGCCGAAGAGGGCTTTTCCAGGAGCCGAAGTCAGTGATTCGTCTGGGGAGAAGAACTCCACGCACTACCCGAAATACCATGAAGCGGGATACCGGTACGCCTACGACACCGGAAGCAAATCCGTGCTGGACCATGACCGTCATTTCCAAGAGGTCGTGGAAGGCGAGCTGGAGGAGGTCCAGTATTATGAGGGACGCATCAGCAAATGACGGGACCAATGGTTCACGGCTGAACGTATGCTGTTGTCTATGAAGCTTACTGACATCTCCCCCGCAATCGCACTGACCCCTCTTGACGGCCGCTACCACAAGCAGACCGCTCCCCTTGTCGAATACATGAGCGAACCGGCGTTGAACCGCGAGCGCATGCGCGTCGAAGTCGAGTGGATGATTCTGCTTGCCAACGGTTTCGAGGGCAACGGCAATCAGACCATCGTTCCGGGTGTCAAGCCGCTCACCGATGATGAGCAGGCGTATCTGCGTTCCATTCCGGAGAATTTCGGAGCCGAAGGCATTGCCCAGCATGCCGCTTATGAGGCTAAGACCCACCATGATGTGAAGGCCGTGGAGTATTACATCGACGACCAGCTGGAGAAGGCCGCCGATGTGTTGGGTCATGACACCCAGCTGACCGGATTGAAGACTCTCGTGCATTTTGCCTGCACGTCCGAGGATATCAACAACCTGTCCATCGCCCGTTGCGTGAAGAACGGTGTGGAGCAGGTGTGGCTGCCCGCAGCCCAGGCCATTGTCGACCATCTGGCACAGAAGGCCGACGCCTACCGCGACAAGGCCATGCTGTCGCTGACCCATGGACAGCCTGCCACGCCGACCACGCTGGGCAAGGAACTGGCTGTTTATGTGTATCGTCTGAACCGTCAGCTCAACAAGGTCAAGGCCCAGGAATATCTCGGTAAGATCAATGGCGCGACCGGCACGTTCGGTGCGCATCTGGCCGCCTGCCCTGATGTTGACTGGGTGGCCGTCTCCCGCGAGTTCGTCACCAACCGTATGGGTCTGACGTGGAATCCGTTGACCACGCAGATCGAATCGCATGATTGGCAGGCTGAACTGTACGGTACCATCAGCCACACCAACCGTATCCTGCACAACCTGTGTGTGGACGTGTGGATGTACATCTCCCGTGGCGTGTTCGCGCAGGTACCGGTCAAGGGCGCGACCGGTTCCTCCACCATGCCGCACAAGGTCAATCCGATTCGTTTCGAGAACGCCGAAGCCAATCTGGAGATCTCCTGCTCGCTATTGGACACTTTGTCGGCGACGCTGGTCGAATCGCGTTGGCAGCGCGATCTGACCGACTCCACCACGCAGCGCAACATCGGCTCCGCGCTGGGCTATTCGCTGCTGGCGTTGAACAATCTGATGGGTGGTCTGAACT
>ENA-OOXE01001519-OOXE01001519.1-human-gut-metagenome-genome-assembly--contig:-NODE-1519-length-11918-cov-2.717104_pt1 | contig 11918 bp, 7 predicted proteins | sample MGYA00241585_ERZ501339 | MGnify/ENA primary metagenome ERZ501339 (study PRJEB25962, sample SAMEA1972463) | human gut metagenome | biome: human gut; feature: human-associated habitat; material: faeces...
ACTTTCACATGGCGTACGCCCTGCGTGTCCGATTCGGCAGAATCGGAAACGGAAACAGCTGAAAACGCACCCCGAACCCGCTTTCGAGTACTCCGTGACAGCAGTGCCTGCATCAGAACCACGCCGGCGGCGGCAGTGAGCAAACCGCCTGCAAAATTTCCCGCAAGATAGCCAAGCGCACTGGCGATATGCCGCTCGTGCAGACCTTCCATCGTTTCCAGCATCACGCCGGACATCGTCGACAGTCCGCCAAGCAAACCAAGCCCGACGCCACGGCTGACGACCTGCCGCACCCTGCGGCGCAGCCACGACGCGGCCGCCATGTATTCGGTCAGCATCGCAAACAGGAAGCAGGCGAGCATATTCGACACGAACGTGCCCACCACGAACGGCGAACCGTTCACCGACGGCAGCAGCAGGTCCGTGGCACGACGGAACCCGACGCCGACGAAGCCGCCGACGAACACCACGAGATACATCAGACCATCGGCAAGAGGGTTGAATCGCGCCTGCATGCGTTTCATCGGCGCGAGCGGAATCTGCGGCGGATGCTTGGATGCGGCGGCACCGGACGGGCGCACATCCGCGCGCGCCACTTCGGCGACGTCGATCGACTGTGTGGCGGGATTCGGCTCATCACCCGCGTTTGGCGATTCTGCCGCCCGTTGTTCTTGCGATTCCATCACGTTCCCCTTGTACTTGGCTTTCCGCGGACAGCGTCGTTCCGCCCCAGCCATACGGCAACGAGCTGGCCGCAGGTGCCGTCTTCCTAACCTTGTACGAGTCTACACGTGCGTTGCAACCAAACATCGAACATGTCCGATTCGGTGGATAACTGTGGATAACTTCGGGTGGCCCTAGACGTCTACGAATGGTTATGGAAGACGGTACGGCCGCGTCAGACGGACACGTCGCACAGCCGCCGCATCGCATGCCGTGCGTCGCTTTCGTCCTCGCCGCTGAACAGCACGACCAGATAGTCGCCGGCACGCAGCCGCGTATCGCCATGCGGCACGATCTGCCGTTCGCCGCGACGCAGGCCAATCACCAGACAGCCGTACGGCCAGCGCACGTCACGCATCAGCTTGCCGTCCGCGGTCGCGCCCATTTCCACAGGCAGTTCCATGATGCCGTTGTCGATGCGATTGGCGATTGCCGTCGTGCCGCCTTGCGCGCGCATGTACCGTTCCAGCAGCTCGCCGTAGATCGGTTTCGTACGCAGCAGGTCGGAGACGAGCAATGCGATGAACGCGACGGCGGCGACCGGCAGCATGTGCGTCAATGTGCCGGACATTTCCACGGCCAGCAGAATCGACGTGATCGGTGTTTTCACGGACGCGGCCAACGTGCCCGTCATCACGCATACCGAGAAAATCGCCACGGAATCGGACGGCAGGTTGCTGAACTGGTGCAACGTCTCGCCGCAGATACCGCCGGCGAGTGAGCCAACCGCGAGAATCGGCATGAAAATGCCGCCGGGAGCGCCTGAACCGAAGCTGGTGGAGGTGAACAGCACTTTCGCCACGAACAGCACGCACAGCATGCCCAAGCCGACGCGCGCATGCTCGGCCATGGCGATCAGGTTCGAGCCGCCGCCGAGCACGTCAGGCAGCCAAATGCCGATTGGCAGCGCGAGTGCGATCGCGATCAAAGGGCGGCTCCATGCGGGAAGCTTGCCGTACAGCGTTTGGAAGCCGAGCAGCGAACGGTTCATCAGCGAACCAACCAAACCGGCCACCAATCCCAGCGGAATCAGCCACCCGTATTCGCCGAGCGGCAGTTGGCCGATGGTGCCGAAGTCAAGCACCGGACGCAGGCCGAAACAGTATTTCGATACGAAATCGGCGGTCAGGGACGCGGCGGTGGCACCCATCAGAATCGCGGGCGAAAAACTGCGATGCACCCCTTCCAAAGCGAACATCATGCCGGACAGCGGTGCGCTGAACGCGGCGGACAGGCCGGCCGCGGCACCGGCGGTGACCAGATAATGCTCCTGCATGTCCTCACGTTTCTTGCCGCGCAGCCGGTGCGATAGGAACTGCGCGCCCGATGCGCCGATTTGGATGGACGGTCCTTCGCGGCCGAGCGAGAGGCCGAAGAGCGATCCGAGCAGGCCTCCGATGAAGCGAACCGGCAGAATCGTCTGCCATCGCATTTTCAGGCCGCAGATCACCACGCCGTTGGTTTGCGGAATGCCGCTGCCGCCGGCCATCGGCTCTTTTTTGACCATCCATGCGATGGCGAGCGCGGCTGCGATTGCGGCGACCGCCCACGGTGCGACCAGCCACGGGGTTTCGCGGATGCGCGCGTAGATCCAGCGCGCGGTGTCGGTGCCGTATTCGATGCCGAGACGGTAGAGGACGACGAGGAAGCCGGAAATCAGGCCGACGAGAATGCCGGCAGCGGCCATCTTCCATTTCAGGTGGTCGAATCGCGGGACCAGTTTGCTGAACCTGTCAAACCTGTCGAACCTGTCGTTAGGCGGCATTGCAGTCATCGCACTCCCCTTTTCCGTTCCTCCGCCGCGCACCCCGTCGGTGTGTATGCGGTGTGCGTCATACGCGCACGCCATCGCACGCACCATACGCAAAGTGCCGGCAGGCACAGGCCCACCGGCACTTGTCATTGACGTTCGTTACCGACGTTCATATCGACGAATCAGCCGAATCAGCTTCAGTCGATCAGCGAGTTGATCTGGATGATGTGGTCGCGCTGCGGGCCGGTGCCGATCACGGAAATACGGCAGCCGGACAGTTCCTCAAGACGCTTGACGTAATCCTGGCAGGTCTTCGGCAGATCGTTGAAGTCATGGACCTGGGAAATGTCCTCGTCCCAACCCGGCATGGACTCGTAAATCGGCTTCGCGGCGGCGAACTCGGCCTGGTCGGTCGGCATATCGTCGCGACGCTCGCCGTTGACGTCGTACGCCACGCACAGCGGGATTTCCTTGAGGCCGGTGAGCACGTCGAGCTTGGTGAGCACGATGTCGGTCAGGCCGTTGACCTGGGCCGCGTAACGGTTGACGACCGCGTCGAACCAGCCGCAACGACGCGGGCGACCGGTGGTCACGCCGTACTCGTGGCCTTGGGCGCGCAGCCATTCGCCGTCCTCGCCGAACAGTTCGGTCGGGAACGGGCCTTCGCCCACGCGGGTCACATACGCCTTGGAGACGCCGATCACGCGGGTGATCTTGGTCGGGCCAACGCCGGTGCCGGTGCAGGCGCCGCCTGCTGTCGGGTTGGAGGAAGTCACGAACGGATAGGTGCCGTGGTCCACGTCGAGCATGGTGGCCTGGCCGCCTTCGAACAGCACGGTCTTGCCCTCGTCGAGCGCCTTGTTGAGCACCAGGGAGGTGTTGGCCACGTACGGCTTCAGGCGTTCGCCGAGCTTGAGCAGCTCGTCGGTGGTCTCGTCCACGTCGATCGGGCGACGGTTGTACAGCTTGACGAGCATCTGGTTCTTCTGATGCAGGCTGGCCTCGACCTTGTCATGCAGGTGCTCCGCGTTGAACAGGTCGTGCACGCGGATGCCCACGCGGTTGATCTTGTCGGCGTATGCCGGGCCGATGCCACGGCCGGTGGTGCCGATCTTGTGCTTGCCGAGGAAGCGTTCGGTCACCTTGTCGAGCACGCGGTGATACGGGGCGATGATGTGCGCGCTTTCGCTCACCAGCAGTCGGGAGCAGTCCACGCCACGGCTTTCAAGACCGTCGATCTCCTGGAACAGCACTTCCGGATCGACGACGACGCCGTTGCCGATGACGGGGGTCGTCGTCGGACTGATGATGCCGGACGGCAGCAGATGCAGTGCATACGATTCGTCGCCGACGACCACGGTGTGGCCAGCGTTATTGCCGCCGTTGAAACGGGCGACGTAGTCGACCTTCGTGCCGATCAGATCCGTTGCCTTGCCTTTGCCCTCGTCTCCCCACTGGGCACCGATCAAAACAATTCCAGGCATGTTGTTGCACCTCCGTGCGTACGCGATTCTGCCTTAAGCCTTGCGCCTAAAGCCTTACAAAGGTTACTCTTCACCCTCTACCAGGTCTGAGGGATGCTCACGGCTCCGGACCGACCGTAATCGGATTGCAACCGGTCCGAAAAACAGACCAGAAAACGCCCGAAAACAGTTCGAAAGACCGTTGGCTAGTTCAGCGCGCGCCCGGCACTGCCGAGCTGCTTGCATGCTTCGACCACACGCGCGGCCATCGCGGATTCAGCTTCACGACCCCAGGATCGCGGATCGTACAGCTTCTTGTTGCCCACCTCACCGTCGATTTTGAGCACCGAATCATAGTTGGAGAACATGTGACCGGCCACCGCACGGCTGAATGCGTACTGCGTATCGGTGTCGATGTTCATCTTCACCACGCCGTAGCTCACGGCCTGCGCGATCTCCTCCGGCGCGGAGCCGGAACCGCCGTGGAACACCAGGGCGAACGGCTTACCGGGAGCGACATCCAGCGAGTGCGCGGGGTCGGGCATTTCGCCGGCCTTGATCGCGAGCGCGACCGTGGTCTGGATTTCGTCGAGCAGTTCGGGGCGCAGTTTCACCACGCCCGGTTTGTATGCGCCGTGCACGTTGCCGAAGGTGAAGGCGGCCATGTAGCGTCCGCGCTCGCCGAGGCCGAGTCGTTGCGCGACGGTGATGCCTTGCGCGGGCGTGGAATACAGTTTGTCATTGATTTCGGCGCTGTGCCCGTCTTCTTCGCCACCGACCGCGCCGATTTCGATTTCCAGCACGGTGTGCGCGGCTTGGGATTTGTCGAGCAGTTCTTCTGCGATGTCGAGGTTTTCATCCAGCGGCACTGTGGAACCGTCCCACATGTGTGACTGGAAGGTCGGTTCCTGACCGTGCTTCACCTGTTCGACTTCATGGTCGAGCAAGAGGCGCACCCATTCGTCCAAATACTGTTTGGCGCAGTGGTCGGTGTGCAGGGCGATGGTGATGTTGGGGTATTTCGCCGCGACTTCGTGCGCGAAGGCTGCGAAGGCAAGCGAGCCGGTGACGCGGTCGTTGACGCGTTGCCCGGAGAAGTAGGCGGCGCCGCCTACGGAGACTTGGATGATGCCATCGGATTCCGCCTCGGCGAAACCCTGGAGTGCGGCGTTCAGGGTCTGCGTGCTGGTCACATTGATCGCGGGATAGGCGTAACCGCCGCGGCGTGCGGCGTCCAGCATTTGCGCATAACGTTCCGGCGTTGCAATAGTCATGCCTCCATTATCGCCCAACCCTATCCCACTTGTCATGTGACAACATTCGCCATCTTTCCTTTCCGTTTTCCCGACCGTCCGCTCCATATCCAGGTCGCCCGCCCCACTAGAGCCATATGCCGAGCGTTTTCGTCTCATATCCCGACACTTGCGGGACCGACCAATAAACATGGCGAAACCATTGCGATCGTTCCATCGGAAGTCATAGAATGTCCACCGGATCGCGCGACGAAGAGCCCAACCGGGTGTTCCCGCACGGGCATGCCGCCGCACGTAGATGTTGCGACCAATACCCGCGAGGAGGCTTGATGCACCAGGTTTTCGCCATCTTCCTTCGAGACGTGAAACGCATTCTGAAGAACCCCGTGGCGCTCGTCGTCACGCTGGGTGTGGCCATCATCCCATCACTGTACGCATGGTGCAATATCCTCGCCAACTGGGACCCGTACGCGAACACGGGCAACATCCAAGTCGCTGTGGCGAACGAGGACAAGGGCACAACCTCCACGCTGGTCGGCCATCTCGACGCTGGCCAGCAGACCGTCAACCAGCTTAAGAAGAACCATCAGCTCGGCTGGCGTTTCGTTCCCAAGCAGCAAGCCATCGAAGGCGTGGAATCCGGCAAATACTATGCGGCGATCGTACTGCCGGAAGACTTCAGCTCCAGACTAATCGGCACCGTCACCGGTAAAGGCGACCGACCGTCGATCACGTACTACATCAACGAAAAGCTGAACGCGATCGCGCCGAAAATCACCGATACGGGCGCGACCACGATCGACGAGCAGATCAACACCACTTTCGTTTCCAGCGTGGCCGACGCCGTGGCAAAGGAAGTGAAGGAGGCAGCGGGAGAAACCACCGGCAGCGTGAAAAGCGCGCAAAGCGACGTCGTCAACGATCTGACCGACACCATCAACCAGCTCGAAACCGTCCAACAGCAGCTGCGCGACACCCGCTCCACGCTCGACAAGGCCCTCACCACCATCGATTCGGCCAAACAGTCCAACATCGCGCTCGCCTCGGAAATCACCAACTCGCTTGACACCGTCGGCAAGGCGTCCGACTTGCTGAGCGAGACGCGCACACAAACCGAACGATTCTCGAACACGCTGGTCGGAGCGCTCGACAACGGCAGCACGCAACTGTCCGGCCTGCAGGTCAACGTGAGCAATGCCACCGGCACCGTGCTCAGCGGACTGAACACCACGCAGGACGCGCTCGACCAAGTGTCCAGCACCATGCATCACGTCAACGCCACCACCGGCAATGTGCTCGACGGCGTGGAGAAGGCGTTGCAGGCCAGCCAGCTGGATCCGAACAGCCAAACGTATAAGGATCTTTCCGCGCAGCTCGCCGAAGCCCGCAAACAGCTGACGTTCCAGCAGCAGCGCATCGACGCCTTCGATCAGGACACCACGGCTGCGATCAACGCGGGGAAGAACACCGCGAACGGGTTCAACGACGATGTCACCACGCTGGCGAAGAACGGCACGGCGTCGATGGCGAGCGCACACACGACCATCACCGGCACGGTCATGCCGAATCTCAACACCGGGCTCGATACACTCAGCCTGGCCAATGGGTCGCTGTCCGGCACGCTTACCACGCTGCAAAGCACGCTGGAACAGGGCAACGGGCTGCTCGACCAGTTGTCGCGCACCGTGACCCAAACGAACACCACCATTGCTGGCACGCAGACACAGCTCGCCAATCTCGCCAAACAGCTCAACACCACGCGCACCGATGTGGCCGCGTTGAGCAGTTCGGCGATGTTCCAGCAGCTTTCCCAAGCGCTCGGACTTGACGCGAGCGAGGTCGGCTCGTTCGTGGGCGAGCCGGTGCATTTGGACGAACAGGTCCTCTACCCGGTCAAAAACTATGGTTCCGCGGTCACGCCGTTCTACACGAATCTTGCGCTGTGGGTCGGCGGATTCGTGCTCGTCGCGATCTACAAGCTTGAAGTGGACCGCGATGAGAAGATCCGCATGTACACGCCACGCCAAGGCTATATGGGCCGTTGGCTGCTGTTCGTCACGGTCGGATTCCTGCAGGCGATCATCGCCACGATCGGCGATCTCGCGCTGGGCATCCAATGCGAGCATCCGTTCCTGTTCATCCTCGCCGGCATTTTCGCCTCGTTCGTCTACGTGAACATCATTTACGCGCTCGCCGTGGCGTTCCGGCATATCGGCAAGGCCGTCGCCGTGATTCTGGTGATCATCCAGATTCCGGGCGCGGCAGGCCTCTACCCCATCGAGATGATGCCGGAATTCTTCCGCCGTCTGAAACCGTTCCTACCGTTCACCTACGGCATCAACGCGATGCGCGGGCCGATCGGCGGCATGTATGCCAACCATTATTGGATCGACATGCTCTCGCTGTTCTGGTATCTGCCTGTGGCGCTGTTCATCGGCTTGGTGGTCCGCAAGCTGGCGTTGAACCTCAACCGCCTGTTCGACAACCGTCTGGCGGACACTGATCTGATGATCACCGAACATAACGAAGGCACGGTGGAACCGTTGCGGCTCACCGAGACCGCGCAGCAGATCGCCGAGGAGTTCCCCGAACTCGCCCGCAGACGGGCGATTCATTTCTTCCGCCTGTACCCGCGCCTGGTGCGTTGGGGATTCCTCGCGCTGGCGGTACTGCCGTTCGTGTTCCTGCTATTGCTATTCATCACGCGCATGAAGCTCGCCATGCTGCTCGGTTGGATCATTTCGATCATCGCCATCGACACGTATCTCATCGTGGTGGAGTATCTGCGCGAACGGTATGCGAATTATCTGGGCGAGGAAGCGATGAGTGCGGAAGAGTTCCGCAGCGCGATCCTGCACGAGAACCTGCTGTTCCGGCCGGGCATGCATTACAAGCCGATGCATGCCGTACGTACGAGGCTGTATGAGGCTGCGCATGGTGGTTCGGCCGGACATGCGCCTGAACATGCGGCTGAGTATGCGGCTGGAAACACGGACGGAAATGCTGGCAGGAGTCTGCGTGAGGAGGGGAACGAACAGTGAAAATGATCTGGGGCATCTTCAAGCGGGACATGTGCCATGCCACCCGCAACGTGATCGCCGTGATCGTCTCGATGGGCCTGGTGGTGGTGCCGGCGCTGTACGCCTGGTTCAACATCGCGGCCAGCTGGGACCCCTACGGCAACACCAAGGCATTGAAGGTCGCCGTGGCCAATAACGACAAGGGTTACAAGTCGGATCTCATACCGGTGCGCGTCAACGTGGGCGAAACCATCATCAGCACACTGCACGCCAACGACCAGCTGGACTGGCAGTTCGTGAAAAGCGACAAGGCAATCGACGGGGTGAAATCCGGCGAATACTATGCGGCGATCGTAATTCCGAAAGGTTTCAGCGCCGACATGATGACGCTGTTCTCCCCCGACATCAAACACGCGCAGCTCAAGTACTATCTAAACGAGAAAATCAACCCGATCGCCCCGCATATCACCGATCAGGGCGCGACAACCGTGGTCAACACGATCGACAAAACCTTCGCCAAAACGATTGCGCAAGTCGGACTCGACCTGGCCTCAAGCATCCTACACTATTCGCAAAGCCCGCAAATGGCCGAATACATGCGCAACCTCAACGGCAATCTCACCACCACGGCGGATACGCTGAGCGGCGCATCGCAGCAGGTGACGTCGTATTCGCAGCTGCTCGGCTCGGCGAACGACATCGTGGATTCCACGGGCAAACTGCTCGCCTCGGCGACCAAGGCGGGCAAACAGGCCCAGAACGCGTTGAAGCAAGGCAAATCAGGTGCCACGTCACTCACTTCTGCAGGTGCGAACGTCACCTCCTCGGTGAACACCGCGCTTGACCAGGTGTCAGGCGCGTTCGACCAAGTAGCTGCCAAGGTGAACAAGGCGTTCGACGCGATCGGCAAGGGCTCAGACACCGCAGCCAGCCAGTTGGCAACGTTGAGCGAACAAATCTCCAGCGGCGAATCGCTGTACGACACGTACATCACAAGCCTCAACCACATGCGCGAATCGGTGGAACAACTACCGGACAGTGATTCCGCGAAACAGGCGCTGCTGGAAGCCATCGACCGGGAGATCACGCTGCTGGAAGCCGCCAAAGGCGATTCGCAGAAGCTCGCGCAGCAGCTGAAAGACGCTTCCACGCAGGTCACGCAGGATACCGCAGCCGCGGAACGCTCCCGCAAGGAGATCCTGAACCGCATCACCTCCGCGAAGCAGTCGATCAGCAATGTGCGCGACGATTACGCCACGAACGTCAAGCCGAAAATCGACGCGCTCGTCTCCACAGTCAGCACGCTGATCTCCCAAACCGACAGCATAATCACCCAGCTGAGCGGCACCGCCGACGATCTGGACGATGTGACGGGCGATGTGGGGACGAATGTGACGTCCATCCGTTCCACGCTCGGCGCGATCGCGAAGAAACTCGACTCGTCGGCAGCGACGGTGAAGGAGCTGATCACGAAGCTGGAGACGGGCGGGAACGCCGGTGACGGCAACAGCGATGGTGGCAACGACGCCAGTTCGTCCGATTCGGGTGAATCGGACGAACTACGTGCACTGGCCACCGCCAACGCGTCCACACTGTCCACACTGATTTCCGCGCCCGTCGCACTGCATCGCGTCTCGGTGTACCCGATCGCGAACTACGGTTCGGCCATGGCGCCGTTCTATACGATCCTGTCAATCTGGGTGGGTGCGATCATCCTATGCGCCATGCTGAAAGTGACAATTTCGGACCGCGAGAAGGCGCATGTGCTGGGCTTGGGCGACACGCTGCCGCGCATCGCCGGCCCGTCCGGCCCGGGGAACGCCTCACGTTGGGGACTGCGCCTCGACCACGAGTATTTCGGACGGTACGCGATCTTCGCGCTGCTCGCGTTGCTGCAGGGCACACTGGTTTGCCTGGGTGACATGTATTTCCTTGGCGTGCAGGCGAATCATGCGCTGCAGTTCCTTGCCGTGGGGTGGCTTGCCGCGCTCGTGTTCTCGAATATCGTGTATACGCTGACCGTGTCGTTCGGCGATATCGGCAAGGCCGTGGCCGTGGTGCTGCTGGTGATGCAGGTCGCCGGTTCGGGCGGTACGTTCCCTATCGAGACGCTGCCGAAGTTCTTCCAAATGCTCTACCCGTTCCTACCGTTCCCGCACGCCATCGATGCCATGCACGCCGCGATGGCCGGATCGTACGGCAATGAGTACCTGCTTGACATGGTGTATCTCTCCTTGTTCCTGATTCCTTCGCTGCTGCTGGGATTGGTGTTGCGCAAGCCGGTGATCCGGTTGAACAACTGGGTGAGCCGCAATCTGGCGTCCACCAAGGTGATGTGACGAGGCGGATTTGAACGGGCTGGTTTGAGCCGGTTTAGATCGGTTTCGGCTGGTACACGTGGAGGCGCTGCCCACCATCATCGACGACCTGAAGACCCAAAGCCACGAATTCGTCACCATCGACCAGCCGGCAAAAACCTAAGCTAGCGTGGATGCGTAGGGCATTGTCCTGCCCAGTCACTTCCCTTACGTACCGCTGCGCCATCCCGGCGCTCCTCTGCGCCTCCACTACCCCACATGTCGCCTCCTCACGCACCAACAAGTGTCCGATTCCCCCGAATCAGCCACCCACGCGTCATCCGGTCACCCCAGGTTGTCCGATTCGGGAGAAACGGACACTCAGGGGCACCGTGCAAACCACACGTTGATCAGAGAACCGGCAACCACCAGCACAACACCGATCCAGAACGGCATGCCCAGCGCCACGCCCAACAGAAGCGTGCTAGAAGCCGTGGAAAACAGCGGAGTCGCGTACGAACCAATCGCAAGCGTTTCCATACTGCCGTGCAACATGCCGTATCCCCAGCACGCGTAGCCGCCCGAAATCGAAGCGGCGCACGCAATCAGCGCAGCATATCCACCGATGCCGGGCGCCGTGTCCGGCAAACCGTCTCCCGAAACGAAATGGATGGTCCACAGTACAACGGCCACACAGCAGAAGAAAATCGTCGTGCCGTCGTAACCGCCGGACAACGACGGCGTAAAAGTCGCATAAATCGCCCAAATAAAGGCGCCAACAAACGCGAGCACATACGGTAGGGGGTTACTGGCGATATTGTGGACCGCTTCCTGCATATCAAGGCTTTCTCCGCCAACCGCCATCGCCACACCGATGGTTGCGATCACCGCGCCAGGAATCGCTTTGGCGACCGCACCACGTTTGTGCGATACCGCTGCGGTCATCAGCACCAGCAGCGTCGGCCACAAGTAGTTGACAAGGCTGACTTCCACGGATTGCGCGTTCGTTGTGGCCAGGCCGATCGACAGCGAGATTGACGCCTCGTATGCGATGAACATGAGTCCGCCTGCGATGAGGTACTTGCATGGCGCTTCGCGGATTGGTTTCGGACGGCGCACAATGAACAGCATGACACCACCGACGGTGTAGATGAGCGCCGAACCGAGCGTGGCGCCGAACGATTCGGAGACCAGTCGCACGAGGCCGGCCATGAAGCCCCACAGGACGATTGCGAACAGGCCGATGAGTGTCGCCGCGTGTGATGTGGCATGGCCGAGTAGCGGATTGCAGGAGTTGCCGGTGGGGTGGTTTGCGCCGGAATCGGAGGGGGACTTCTGGTTCGTGTTCACGGGCTCCAGCCTACCCATCGCCCTCCACGAGTGTCCGATTCTGCAGAATCGGACACTCC
>ENA-OOXE01001520-OOXE01001520.1-human-gut-metagenome-genome-assembly--contig:-NODE-1520-length-11891-cov-5.927425_pt1 | contig 11891 bp, 9 predicted proteins | sample MGYA00241585_ERZ501339 | MGnify/ENA primary metagenome ERZ501339 (study PRJEB25962, sample SAMEA1972463) | human gut metagenome | biome: human gut; feature: human-associated habitat; material: faeces...
TGGCAGCAGGTCCTGCTTCTTATGGTATGACAGATACTATGGGACGTATGCACTCTGATGCACAGTTTGCTGGATCTTCTTCCGTACCGGCTCACGTTGAGATGATGGGGCTGATCGGAATGGGTAATAACCCAATGGTTGGTGCTACTGTTGCTGTTGCAGTATCTGTTGAGGAAGCTGCAAAGGCTGGTAAGTTCTAAGAAACACAGTAAAATCAAAGGCTATCGTGGTTTACAATGTTCCACGGTAGCCTTAAATTTTGCCACGTAGGACGCACGTAGGACACAAACGGTAGGACGCAAATTTCCCGCCGGATTTAGATATAAAAAGAGGGTGTCTGGAATACAGACACCCTTAAGCGTTTTATTGTAACGGTTAGGATAATTTTGTTTGATTATGAGCTTGCCTTTTGTGATTTTAGGGCTATCATATGATATAAATAATGCTACTTGTTTTTTGGAACGTGTCGTGTTATAGTTAATGTAAATAAAAGAGGAACAATTGCCCACAAGTGGTTGACCTCACAAATTGGTTAGAAAAATCCACCCTGGTACTCGGTCAAAGTTGGGGTGGTTTTTCTATGCTCTAAAACATTATCTGATAAACGTAAATACGAATGTCAGTAATGCAAGAATGAACAGACCAAAGGTCATGAGGTCTTTAAAATCAAATCTCTTGTTCATCAGCACCACCCCCATCCTATGTAAAATAAAATAGAGGTCAGCCACCCTGCAACACAATTGTTCCATGGTCTGTATTTTATCGTATCTTATGTAGATATTTTAAACAGGACAAAACTGTCTCGAGAAGTTGGTAGTATTCCGCGATTGGTTTCTATTGATAAGTACAATTTTATTGTGAATCATTTGGTGGAAAATGTAGATATAATAGAAATCGTCTTGTTTTGATGGTATACTGTAGTTGATCGTAATAGTAAAAGAATTGTATCCATGTTCTTCAAAACTGCAGCAGAATCATACTAGAAGGTGTAAACATGCGTCTGATGAAAATGATGAAGAGTATATTCGCAGAGCATTACAACTTGGTGCAAATGAAATCAGAGGGTATAAAGAGAAGGCAGAGTACATGAAGAAATTAAATGAATTAGAAGTTTGACCGCGTTAGCAAAATAAAAGCAAAAAACTGTAAATAACAATAAATAATTTTAAATTAAATACAATATAAGGAAAGCCCATAAAATCATTGGATAGTTGATACATCAGGTTATCCAGATGTCGAAACTAAAATTGGAAAAGATTATTTTGATTTTATTGTGCAGATAAGGAAATAGAACAAAGGTTGAATTTTTAAAAAAGTCTATGAATTATTAAAAATATAGGAAAGGTTGACACGTGATGGCGGATGAAAAAATCAAAAATTCCAGAGAGTTGGAGTTTGCCGTGTTTTGCATTGAAAATGTAGCGGCAAAGCTGGGTGTGGATGCAGAGCATGTTTATCAGGCATTTACTGAAAAAAGCAACATTCAGAACGGTTATATCGTGCCGGAATATGAAGTGCTGCATACCCAGAGCCGGGAATATATCGTTAACGATCTTCTTGATGTGATGAAAGAAAGGGGCGTGGAAAAATCACTTCTCCAGGAAAGCTGCCAATGGGGCAAACTATGGAGCGTATGAAAGAAGGCTATTCCAAAATCGGGATAAGTATTCAGACAAAATATTTGTCACAATAAATAACAATAGTAATACGGAAGTATGGAAAGCCTGTATACAATCCGGACATTCCAAACGACACCGCCCACCGGAGTTATGAGAGACAGTGCGTTGATAGGGTATCAGAGATACATGAGGGGGATCGGCTACCACCAGCAGGACGAAAGAGCCGGGAATAATAAGGCAATGCAGGAGCAGAGCACAGGGGAGAATAAACGGCAGTATCAAATAATGAACATAAATACGAAAAAAGGTGTGGAATTATTTTTGAATTGTGGTAAAATGTTTTAGAACCTAAAAGAAGATATAAAATAAAATAGGGGAATTTATTGATAAGGAGTATTTTTCGTGACAGAAGATAAACGTTCTATTATTCAAATGGTAGCAGACCTGATCGAACAGGGCAAAAAGAATCAGGATAAGATCGCATACAGCAAAATCCTGGATACATTTTCAGGGGTAGAGATTTCCTCTGAGCAGTTTGACAACATTTTAAAAGTTTTAGAAGATAACAAGATCGAAGTCCTTCGCTCAAAAAATGACATGGAGCAGACGGATTCTTTGTCTGCAAAGGAGAAAGAACTGGATGACGAAGAACTGGAAGAAAGTAAGATTCTTTTGGATATTGATGATGATATTGAGGAAGATTCCGAGGAAAATATCGAGGAAGATATCTCGGTTATGGAGGGGGCGGATATCACGGATCCGGTACGTCAGTATTTAAAGACGATCGGACAGGTGCGTCTGCTTACCATGGAAGAAGAGCAAAAGATTGCCAAGCGGATCAGTGAGGGTGATCCGGAAGCCAAGAAGGAACTGATTGAAGCAAATCTCAGACTGGTAGTAAGTATTGCCAAGAAGTATGTCGGCAGGGGATTGCCGCTTCTGGATCTGATTCAGGAGGGGAATATCGGTCTGATGAAAGCAGTTGATAAGTTTGAGTACGAAAAAGGATTTAAGTTTTCCACATATGCGACATGGTGGATCCGTCAGGCAATTACCCGTGCAATTGCAGATCAGGCAAAGACGATCCGTGTTCCGGTACATATGGTGGAGACAATCAATAAGGTTGTCCGTGCACGCCGTACTCTGACACAGGAGCTGGGAAGAGAACCTTCCAATAAGGAAATTGCGGAGATGCTTGGCGAAGATGAAGATCGTGTAACGGAGATCATGAGTTTTAGTCAGGATCCGGTTTCCATGGAGGCTCCGGTAGGGGATGAGGACGATTCCCATCTGGGTGATTTTGTGCAGGATTCCAATGCGTTATCCCCGGAGGAGAATGCGATTGCGGAGATGCGTAATAAGCAGATTTCACTTGCCATGAAAGACCTGACGGATCGTGAGCAGGAAGTGATCACACTGCGGTTCGGTCTTGACGGAAATCAGCCGCACACGCTGGAAGAAGTGGGACAGATGTTTCATGTGACAAGAGAGCGTATCCGTCAGATTGAGGCAAAGGCACTGCGTAAACTTGGTGCACCGAGCAGAAAACGTATGCTGCGTGACTTTTTATAACAGGTATTTTGCTGGACAATTCTGAAATTACGGATGTGATTTATGATATGGTTTTTGGCAGGGAGTGAAACTATATGTTTTCAATGAAATCGACATGGAAAGAAATAAAAACAACAAAACCGGTGGATACGGCATTGGGAGATCTGTTTCCGACCTGTTGGAGCATATTGCTGCAGGGGCATGAGGAAGAAACGATGGAACAGATCCATGACAGGGTGCACATGGAGTGGGGCGAAGCATTCTGGTCCCAGCCACTGGTAAACTGTGCCAATATGCTGATGGAGACCGCAGAGAAACAAAAATTTCTGTTTGTACCTCTCTGGCATACGCAAAAAGAGGGGTGGATTCCAAAAGAGGATCAAAATGACGAAGAGGGTGTATGGCTGTTTACGGGAAATCCGGATGTGGATCAGCAGGCATTTATGCATTTTGATGACTGTGCATCCGTTCCACCGTATCCGTCTGCCGCTGTTTGCAAAGAACGAAGACAGGAAAAGAAGCGTCCGGCAGTTATTTTCTGTCCGGGAGGCGGATATGAGATGCTTTCTTATTATTCGGAAGGTGTGCAGCTTGCACAGCGCATGGAGCGTGACGGAGGCTATAAAGCATTTATTTTAAGCTATCGCATTCAGCCCAATACCTATCCGCAGTGTCAGATGGATTTGGCACTGGCTATTATGCATGTACGTGCACATGCACGGCAGTATGGAATTGACGAAAATCGTATTCTTGTGGTGGGAGCTTCTGCCGGTGGGCATTTGTGCGCAAGCACGGCAATGCTGCATGAAGAACTGAAAACAGAAATTTTTTGTGTGCATCCGGAGCTGGAAAAACTATATGGAAGGATTTCTGCGCGGCCGGACGGGGTAGGACTGTTGTACCCGGTGATCAGTTTTACCTCGGAATATCATGAGGGAAGCTGTCGCTATAATACAGGCGGGAAGTCGGATCTTCAGAAAAAACTGTCTGTAGAACTTCATGATCTGACCGGATATCCGCCAACATACGCTTATGCGAATCTCGATGACGGCTGTGTTCCGGCCAGCAATACGACCCGGTTGGACGCGGCACTTACGAAAGCAGGAGTGAAGCATCTGTGCGAGACTTTTCCGACGGGAGATCACGGCATCGGGTTAGGATATGCTACTTCGGCCAAAGCATGGAGCGAACATATGCTTCGTTTTTTCAACGAAACTTTATAAAAAAATCCGGTAAATATGGGAAGGGAGATGCGGTAAGAGCATCTCTTTTTTCATATTTTGAATTGTGCCCGGGCAAATACATGAAAAATTCCAGAAAAATTACCATAAAAATCTGATATATCGTAAAAAATCTATGAACATCTAAAAATTCTGGGAACTCTCCTTGAATTCTTCCGGTAGGAGGAAATATTTCCTGATGATAGAATAACAACATAAAACATCGGTGAACCATAAAACGGTTACGAGAAGGAGGAACTATTATGACGACCAAAAAGAAAAAGAGTCAGGGAATGAAGTTATTCCTTATGATTCTCCCATTTCTCATTTTGTGCTTTTTGTTTTCGTACTTTCCGCTGCATGGCTGGATCTACGCACTTTATGATTACAAAGCACCGCTGAAACTTTCCCAGTGTCAGTTCGTAGGATTGAAATGGTTTAAGACACTGTTTAGTAACAAGACGCAGGTAATGCAGCTGATTCAGGTAATGAAGAACACATTTGCAATGAGTTTACTCGGTATTGCAACTTCATTTCTCCCGGTACTGTTTGCCGTATTCTTAAACGAGATCAAATGCAAATGGTTTAAGAATCTGGTACAGACACTGACTACACTGCCAAACTTCATCAGCTGGACACTGGTTTACTCCATTGCTTTCTGTCTGTTTTCTACCACAGGTATGTTCAACACAGTGATGCAGAACCTTGGCGTAATCTCAGAACCGTTAAAGATTCTCGACAGTGGCAGGCATGTATGGCTGCAGATGATTCTCTGGAGTACATGGAAAGGCCTTGGATGGGGCGCAATTATGTATCTGGCAGCAATCGCAGGAATCGATCAGGAAATGTATGATGCGGCAAAGGTGGACGGAGCCGGACGTTTCCAGATTATCAAAAACATCACGATTCCATCCATTATGCCTACATACTTCGTAATGTTAATGCTTTCGGTAGCAAACTTCCTGAACAATGGTATGGATCAGTACTTTGTGTTCCAGAATGCATTTAACAAATCAACAATTCAGGTACTTGATCTGTATGTATACAACATTGGTATGACCGGACGAAGTTTATCCCTTGCAACGGCAATTGGTATCTTAAAGAGTATCGTCAGCGTAACACTTCTTGCAATTGTAAACTTCGTTTCGAAGAAGACACGTGGCGAGAGCATGATTTAATAGGAGGAAAAAGCAATGAAGATTAAAACAAGTAAAGGAGACCGCACATTTCAGGTAATCAATATTCTGATTTTTGCTATCTTTGCTATCATTTGTGCTTATCCTTTTTACTATCTGATCATCAACTCGATCAGTGCAAACGATCTGAGTGCAAGTGGTAAAGTAAATTTTCTGCCGCATGGTTTTCAGCTTGAGAACTATGTAAAAGTATTCCAGCTGAATGGTCTTGGAACCGCAGCAATGGTATCCCTTGGAAGAACTGTGATCGGTACAATCTGTACGGTACTTGCTTCCGTTTATCTGGGATTCATGTTTACCCAGCAGCGGATGTGGCACAGAAAACTGTGGTATCGTTTTATGGTAATTACCATGTACTTTAACGCAGGTCTGATCCCAATGTACATGACCATGAAGACCTTACATCTGACCAACAGTTTCTGGGTATACATCATCCCGGCAATTGTACAGCCGTTCAACATCATTATGGCAAAGACTTATGTAGAATCCATTCCGCCTGCATTGCAGGAGGCGGCAGAGATCGATGGAGCCGGAACCATGACCGTATTCGCAAAAGTCATTCTTCCAACCTGTAAACCGATTATGGCAACCATCGCCATCTGGTCCGCAGTAGGACAGTGGAACTCCTTCCAGGATACGTTGATTTATATTACAGACCAGAAGTTATATTCCTTACAGTATTTACTTTATACTTACCTGAATCAGGCAAGTTCACTGGCAACCATGGTACAGCAGTCCGGTGGAAATGTATCTGCCGTTGCGAACCTGGCAACCCAGCAGACACCGACATCCATCCGTATGACGATTTCCGTTATCGTTGTACTGCCGATTCTGTTCGTATATCCGATTTTCCAGAAATCCTTTGTCAAAGGTATTATGATCGGATCAGTGAAAGGCTAAAAGAAACACTTGTTTCTTTTACATACATTCATGTAAAATATTATAGAGGAGGATTTACAATGAAGAAAAAGAATGTACAGCGTGCGCTTGCACTGGCACTCGCTGCAACGATGCTCGCCGGAACCGTAGCAGGCTGCGGAAAAAGCTCAGACAGTGATTCCACACAGGGGGGCAAGTCATCCAATGGAAAATATGCCAAGGAGCTGACGATTGATGTGTTCGACAGTCAGGCAAACTTCCAGGGTGAGCAGACCGGATGGTTTGCAAAACTGATCAAAGATAAGTTCAATATCAAATTGAACATTATTGCACCAAACGTGGCAGGTGGTGGAGATACTTTATATCAGACACGTTCTGCAAACGGTAATCTTGGTGACTTAATTATCACAAATCTGGATTCCAGTCGTTTGAAAGATATGGTGACCGCAGGACTTGTCCTTGATATGAGTGATTATATTAAGGATGAGAAATATTTACAGGATCGTATGGATGCAATCAATACCGCAAGTAAACTTTCCGGAACGGATGGAGTATGGGCAGTACCGAGTGAAATTTCCAATCAGCCGGCAACTGAGCCTTGTGAGGCATCTGAGCCAACCAATGCACCATCTCTTCGCTGGGATGTGTACGGAGAAGTTGGATATCCGGAAATGGATACACTGGAAGATATGATTCCGGTTCTGGAACAGATGCAGGAAAAGGCAAAGGGAACCAGCAAAGACGGAAAAGATGTCTATGCGCTTTCTCTCTTCAAAGACTGGGATGGAGATACCATGCAGAATGCAGGTGCTTTCTGTGCTCTGTACGGATATGAGAACCTTGGATTTGCACTCGGCAAAGTAGACGGATCTGAAATCCAGAGTGTAATTGACAGCGATAGCATGTATGTACGTGCATTGAAGTTCCTGTTTGAAGCAAATCAGAAAGGACTTATTGATCCGGAGTCTACCACACAGAATTTCGATACGTTACAGACAAAGTTCCGTAATGGTGATGTATTATACAGCTTCTGGCCATGGCTTGGTGCCGGTGTATACAACACAACAGAGAATACTTCGGAAGGTAAGGGATTTGCCTCTGCGACAATTAAGGATATGAAGTGCCTGTCTTACGGTTCTATGCCGGATGGTAAGATGAGTGTTGGTATCATGGTCGGCAGCCAGACAAAAGACCCACAGAGAATGGTTGATTTTATCAACTGGTTATACTCTCCGGAAGGAATTGAAGCTTCTTCTGCACAGAGTGGTGGTAACTGTGGACCGGAAGGCCTGACATGGGAAATGAAAGATGGTAAGCCTGTACTTACAGATTTCGGTGTAAAGGCATTTGTTGATATTGACGAGAGCCTGAAAGTGCCGGATGAATGGGGCAGCGGAACATGGAAAGATGGTGTATCTGCATTGAACTTTAAGGCAAATGGTATCGTTGATACAGATCCGGATACCGGTATCTGCTACAACTATCAGAGATGGGATGATTATCTTGAGAAGACTTCTACCAAGTTAAAAGAAGACTGGTCAGCACATAATGATGGAGATACCACAGAGATCGAACACTTTGAGAAAACCGGTAATCTGTTAGTTCTTCCAGGAACAAACTATTCCACACCGGAGTACTCTACCGATATCAGTACCATCAAAGAGCAGTGCAAGCAGACAATCGTTGCAGATTCATGGCAGATGGTATTTGCAAAGAATGAAGCTGAGTTCAACAAGATCTTAAAAGATATGCAGGATACCGTAAAGGGTCTTGGATACGATCAGGTATTTGAAGTAGATAAGAAAGATTATGAAGATAAAGTAAAGTGCATCAATGATGTATTAAGCGAATCTAAGTAATTGGATAAAATCAGATAAAACCCTTAACAAAAGCCGGGTGCGTGATGCACCCGGCTTTCTTTTGCTTATAATCAATGATCCTGATTTTTACGGTATTCCGCAGGGCTGATATTTTTGCTCGCTTTAAATTTCTGGTGAAAATAATCAACATTTTTATATCCGACACTTGCCGCAATTTCATAAATCTTCATATCTGTCTGATCAAGCAGCTCGGTTGCTTTTTCAATGCGTACCTGATCCAGATAGGTATTGAAACGAACACCCATTTTCTGGGTAAACAGTTTTCCGAGGTAGGAACTGTTGTAACCAAACAGTGGGGCCAGAGTCTCTAATTTCAGCTGGCTGGCATAATTGTGATTGATGTAATTTAAAATATCATCGAACACACTTGCCGAGGAATTGCTTCCGATCGCGCGCATGATCATATCGAACTGTTCGTTAAAATACAATAGAATCTCGTACAGATAGTATTTATTTTCAATGAGTTCTATGATCGCCGCATTATGTACAAACGGGATACTGGTGTTGCTGTACGTGTGTGTGATCGCCTGTTTGATCTCCAGAAAAATATCTGCCAGAAAATATTTGATACTCGATACATCACAGTTACTATTAAAAAGAAACTGTCGCAGATCTTCGAGAACTTCGGAAATCCGGCGCTGATTACAGGTTTTAATGTAATCGGTAAGTAACGCGCTGTAATGTCTTGTTTTTTCTGCGTCCAGACTTGCGGAGGCGGAATTTTCTGCCGGCAGTTCCTCATAGGAGAGAACATGCTGGTTTTCTCCGCAGAAGAAACGCCGGGACAACAGCCGCTGGCACAGCTCGTAAGATTCGTGAATCTGTGAAAGGGAAGAAACCGTCGGTCCGTAGATTAGAAAGATCGTATCCAGCGGAGATCCTTTCTGCGTTCCCTTGTCATAGTGGTGCAGACAGGCATTTAACCGTTCCAGTGCAAAATTGCCTTTGAGTAATATAATGTCATGATTGTCGATATTGACATGCTCAAAGGAATTGTTGTCTTTGTTGGTGACACGCAGCAGATCACTGAAACTGTAGGAACGAAAATATGGCATATAGCTTTCGTAAATCAGCACCTGATAGATCGGATAGGAGAGCCCTAATTCCTGATAATCAATGGACGGGTTAAAATCATTTCCGGTCAGCAGATCGTATAGTACGGTGGTTTTTGCTTTTTTCAGGTACTGGTTGCGGGATGTCTCGCTGTTTAGCTGAAATTCAATTTTTTCGTGGACGTCCTGTACTGCTTTTTCCAGCTCATCTTCATCAATCGGTTTGGTCAGATAGTAGGAGGCACCAAATTGCAGTGCCGTCTGTGCGTACTTAAAATCCGAGTAACCGCTTAAGATAATAAATGCACCGGAAAATCCTTCACTGCGCGCTTTTTCCATCAGTTCCGTGCCAAGCATTCCGGACATCCGGATATCGAGAAGAACCAGTCCCGGGCGGTACTGGCGGATCATTTCCAGGGCATCTTCTCCGTTGGCGGCTTCCCCGCAGATACAAAATCCCAGGGTGTTCCAGTCAATGATATAGCGGAGTCCCTCTCTTACAATTTGTTCATCATCTACAATAAGTACGTTGATAATTTTGTTTGCCATGTTTTTCATCCTGTTTCCTAAATTGTTTTTGGTATTTTCAGCCGGACGGTCGTACCGGCTCCGATTGCGCTGTCAATCTCCATATAATATCCTTCCCCGTAGAACAGGGAAATTCTCTGATTGATGTTGTAAAGACCGATGCTGTGGGTATCGGAGGAAGGGTGGTTTCTGATTCGATCCCGCAGTGCGTCGAGTTCTTCGTTTGTCATTCCCTGTCCGTTATCTTTGATCGTGATCAGCAGGGTTGCGTCCGCAGAAGCAATCTGGATGGTGATCATACCGTCTTCCGTTTTGCTCTCAAGTCCGTGAAGAATTGCATTTTCTACCACAGGTTGCAGGAGCAGCGGAAGAATCTTGCAACTGTTGGTGTCGAGATCTTCGTCCACCTGAAGGGTGTAATTTACGCGGTCCCCAAAGCGGAGCTGCTGAATGGAGAGATACGTTTTGATATATTCGAGCTCTTTGGTCAGTGTGGTGAAACTTGTGCCGGTATTATCGAGCACGTAACGCATGGATTTTCCAAGCAGTTTAATGGAAGTTGCTACATTCCGGTTGCCACAGGAGAGTGCCTGCATCCGGATCGTTTCCAGAGTGTTATACAAGAAATGCGGATTGATCTGACTGGCAAGCATTTCAAATTCCATTTGCTGCTGCCGGTTGACCAGTTGCTGTTCCCGGATCCGTGCTTCATAAAACTGCGCTTCCTTATCGTGAATCGCATCCACGGTCAGTTTGAGGTCTTTAAAGGTATCGCTTAACTCATCATCACCGCGGAATTGTTCGATGATATTGTAATCGCCGAGGCTGGCACGGTGCATTGCTGATTTCAGGGTTGTAATCCTTGTGCTGAAATAGTCCGAAAAACAGATCATCAGAATCAATGGTACAAGCAGGGCAAGTACCAGAATCAGGACAAATACGGCAACGGTATGATTGATTGTTTTTAAGGCATCCGGGTCCACGGTCCGCACATAAAACAAATTGTTGGATTTGTAGGACTGCAGAGTTACATAGTTGACCAGACGCATCTGGTTTCCGATTTCTTTCGGACCGGTGTAGCGGTAAATATAGCCGGAAAAATCATCGGGAAACTCCATGTCTTTGCCGATCAGAACAGAGTCTGTGGCATAGATGATCTGGGTCCCGTCCAGACTGATGGTTGTTTCATTGCTGGACTGCTCCAGATGATTTTTAATGGTATTGCGGTCCAGACCGACAACCAGAAATGCCTGATATTTACTGGAGGCAACACCGATCCGCCGGATCAGTGTCAGTTCACGGTAAGGCTGCCGGACGATTGCCGTGTATCGCTGCAGGGAAGCCCATGTACTCCAGTTATTTCCCAGGGTTTTGCGCCATTCGTCCAGGACAAAATTCTGCTGATAATGAATATGCTCGGAATTTTGAAGGTTTGGATTGTTGGTATAAATCTGAATGCGGGCAACGGCTGCTGTATTCTCAAAATAAGTCTGGAGTGCCCGCTCCAGAGCCGTAAGCTGTTCCTCGATACCGGAATCCAGTGATTCTGCCGCAAACAGACTCAGACACTGATTACTGTTAAGCAGGGTATCGGAAGATGAATATACGGTAGTTGTGATGTCGTTTAAGGAGGAGGCAACACGCAGGCCATCTGCCTTCTCCAGAGATTCATAGCGGGCAAGCATCTGTTTTCGCACGCTGGCAATGGAAAAGATGCCGATTACCAGAAGCGGAAACATGCCTGCCAGCAGAAAAATACGAAGCAGCTGACTTCTGACAGAATGTGTATCATGTATTTTATTAATATGTAGTTTCATAAAATATCCTTTGTTATAAAATTAAGGGATAATACCGTCTGGCAAATTCTATAAATATTATAGTAAATTACGTCTAAAATTTCTAGTAGGAAAGCACGGATAAATTTTGTATAGTGTGGATAAGGGAAAATAAAACATTCGTATGGCGA
>ENA-OOXE01001526-OOXE01001526.1-human-gut-metagenome-genome-assembly--contig:-NODE-1526-length-11852-cov-1.806646_pt1 | contig 11852 bp, 9 predicted proteins | sample MGYA00241585_ERZ501339 | MGnify/ENA primary metagenome ERZ501339 (study PRJEB25962, sample SAMEA1972463) | human gut metagenome | biome: human gut; feature: human-associated habitat; material: faeces...
TGGCCAAGACGGCGCTGGCCTTCACCGGCGGCTTCCTGGCACTGCTGGTCTCCGGTATCGAGGTGTCGGTCGTCAGTCTTATCGGCTTCGTGATGCTGGTGGGCGTCATCGTCAACAACGGCATTGTGCTGGTGGACTACATCAACCAGCAGCGGCAGGACGGTATGGCGCGGAGGGAGGCCATCATCGACGCGGGCGTCACCCGTCTGCGGCCCATTCTGATGACCAGCCTTACCACCATCCTGGGCCTTGTGGTGACGGCGCTGGCCAAGAACGCCGGTACGGCCCTGATCCAGCCCATCGCGCTGGTGTGTATCGGCGGACTGCTGTACGCCACGCTGATGACGCTGTTCGTGGTGCCGTGCATGTACGATATGATGAATAAGAAGGAGCTGCGAAAGGTGGACGACAGCGAGCTGGAGCTGCTGGACATCTGAGCTATGGCAGGGAGGGGAACATTTCCCCTCCCTGCTTCGTCATATGGACAAAAGGAGGGCGAGAGTATGAAAAAGCTGCTGCTGTGCGTATTGGCGCTGGGCTGCGCCGCGGTGCTGATGGCCTGCGAGTGGTCGGCTGTTCCGCTGCCGCTGGAGGGGGATGAGCCACAGGTCAGCCCCGCACCGGACCCGTCCGAGATCACGGGTCAGCTGGCGGAGTATACCAGAGACCACGTGGACATGGCGCTGACGATCCCCGATGGCTGGGCCTTTGAGACGCTGGAGGAGGATGGGCAGGCGGGGCTGCGGTTCTGGAAGACGGACGACGCCGCCGTGGACTTCCGGCTCACCTGCTGGCTGGACGGCTACGGCATCTGCGGCACCGGCGTGACGGAGCAGGAACTGACGCTGTCCGGCGGCCAGACGGCCTGGCAGTACACCGAGGGCGTCAACGACAACGTGTGGGTGAACGTCGTGTTCCGGGGTACACCAGGCAGCTATGTGTGTATGCCCGATGACGACGGCGCGATGGACAGGGCCGCGTGGGACGGCTGCCGCGATGAGGTGCTGGCTATCCTGGGTACGGCCCGGATCGGGCGGGGTATCCCCACGGAGGAGGAAGCTATCGAGCTGGCCCGGGCACAGTACGATGGGGAGTACGACATGGCCTACGGCTGGTACGATGTGAAGACCGGCTGCTGGGCGGTGACGTTCTCAAAGGGCGCCATGGGCCAGACCGACGACGTGCGGTACGTGTATGGCGGCGGCACTGTCACGGATGCTGCGCCCTGCCCCGAGGACGCCGACTCGCCGGACAGCGAAAAATAGGCTTGACGGGCGGGAGAAAAGATGCTATTCTTTCCCTGTTACAGGCGATGAAGGGCGTGGCTGCCCGGAGCTGCGGGAGGAAATGCCCGCCGGACGCCCCGTTACCGGCAGTAAGAGTGTGGAATCATCCAAATTCAGGTGGAACCACGGACTAAAACTTAGTTCGCCCTGATGTCAGCAATGGCATCAGGGCGTTTTTTGCTGCAATAAAGGAGAACTGTCTATGAAAAAGAGGATCGCGGCGCTGCTGCTGGCGGCGCTGCTGGGGCTGACAGCCTGCGGCGCACCGGCAGAAACAGGTGCGCCCACAGGGGAGATTTTTATTTACGGTGAGGAGCACGCCAACGCTGCCTGTCTGGATAAGGAGCTGACATTGTGGCAGACCTGCTACGGTCAGGGAATGCGCCACCTGTTCATAGAGATGGGCGCAGGCTCCACGCTGCTGCTGAACCGCTGGATGGCGGCAGAGGACGACGCCTACTGGGACATGGTGTACGGCGCCTGCGAGGGAACGCTGTTCCATGCGGAGGTGGTGGCGGATTTTTACCATCAGATCAAGGAGACGTGTCCGGACACGGTGTTCCACGGCTTTGACATAGAGCATCAGTACGCCGCCTCCGGCGAAAAAGCGCGCCGGCTGCTGGAGGACGAGGGAAAGACCGATACCGACGAATATCGCACGGTGGATCGGAGCATCAAGCAGGGCGCCATGTACTATCGGCGCGGCGCAGACGATGCGGCCGATGTGCAGCGGGAGCATATCATGGCGGCCAACTTCTGTGACGCCTTTGACGCGCTGGACGGCGTCAGCGTGGTAGCCTTCTGCGGCAGCGCCCACGCTGACCCCAACGGGATGGATCACCAGACCGGCACCGTGCCCTCCATGGCGGCTCAGATCGCGGCGCACTACGGCAGCAAGGTGACGGTGACCTGTGCCAATCTGGCGCGGGAGGAAAAGCCGGAGCTGGAGCCGCTCCGCACGGACACACTGACCATCGCCGGTGAAGCATACGAAGCCGCCTACTTCGGGGAGCAGGATATCTCCGAATGGAGTGACTACGCCAGCCGCGAGTTCTGGCGCGTGGAGGGCGGATACGACGCCTTTTCCGCGTGGCAGACCACGGGAGATCAACTGCCGGAGAGCAACTATCCCATGGCGCTGCACCCAAGAGAATTCTATGCGATCCTGTACCACCTGCCGGACGGCGGGACCATGTGGTGGTACGGTGTGTCCACAGACCAGACGGATTGGAATGCGGGAGTCGTGACTGTGCAGGTAACGCCGCCGGAGGCGGCTTGACCATAGAGACCAAAAATATTCACATAAAGGAGACGTTCACATGAAAAACACGGAAAAGACCATGGATAAGATCGTGGCGCTGTGCAAAAACCGCGGCATCATCTTCGCAGGCTCCGAGATCTACGGTGGCCTGGCCAACACCTGGGACTACGGTCCCCTGGGCGTGGAGCTGAAGAACAACATCAAGAAGGCCTGGTGGAAAAAGTTCGTGCAGGAGAACCCCTACAACGTGGGACAGGACGCAGCCATCCTCATGAACCCCCAGACGTGGGTGGCCAGCGGACATCTGGCCGGCTTCTCCGATCCCCTGATGGACTGCAAGGAGTGCAAGGAGCGCTTCCGCGCCGATAAGCTCATCGAGGACTGGTGCCAGACCAACGGTGTGGAGCTGCCCAAGCCCATCGACGCCTTCTCCCAGCAGGAGATGAAGGACTTCATCGAGGACAAGAACATCCCCTGCCCCACCTGCGGTAAGCACAACTTCACCGACATCCGGCAGTTCAACCTGATGTTCAAGACGTTCCAGGGCGTCACCGAGGATGCCAAGAACACCGTGTACCTGCGGCCTGAGACGGCGCAGGGCATCTTCACCAACTTCGTCAACACCCAGCGCACCACCCGCCGCAAGCTGCCCTTCGGCGTGTGCCAGATCGGTAAGTCCTTCCGCAACGAGATCACCCCGGGCAACTTCATCTTCCGCGTCCGCGAGTTCGAGCAGATGGAGTTGGAGTTCTTCTGCAAGCCCGGCACTGATCTGGAGTGGTTCAACTACTGGCGCACCTTCTGCCACAACTGGCTGCTGGGCATCGGCCTGAAGGACGAGAATCTGCGGCTGCGTGACCACGACCCCGAGGAGCTGTGCTTCTACTCCAAGGCCACCACGGACTTCGAGTTCCTGTTCCCCTTCGGCTGGGGCGAGCTGTGGGGCGTGGCGGACCGCACCGACTACGACCTGACCCAGCACCAGAACGTGTCCGGCAAGGATCTGACCTACTTCGACCCCGAGACCAACGAGCGCTACATCCCCTACGTGGTGGAGCCGTCCCTTGGCGTGGAGCGCAGTGTGCTGGCCGTGCTGGTGGACGCCTATGACGAGGAGGTCGTGGACGCGGAGAAGAACGATGTCCGCGTGGTGCTGCACCTGCACCCGGCGCTGGCACCCTACAAGGCGGCGGTGCTGCCTCTGAGCAAGAAGCTCAGCGACAAGGCCCGCGAGGTCTACGCCGAGCTGGCGAAGGAGTGGATGATCGACTTCGATGAGACCGGTTCTATCGGCAAGCGCTATCGCCGCGAGGACGAGGTGGGTACTCCGTACTGCATCACGGTGGACTTCGATACCGTGGGCGATGCGGAGAAGGCTGGCGACAACTGTGTCACCGTCCGCGAGCGCGACACCATGGAGCAGGTGCGTGTGCCCATCAGCGAGCTGAAGGCGTATCTGGCGGAGAAGCTGGCGTACTGAGCAAGTGTGAAAGAAAGAGACGGACGCGGCAGCGTCCGTCTCTTTTTGTTACGCCCGCCCCTCGGGGATCTGGGCGATCATGGTCTTGTACACATGCCGGAAGAAGCACAGTGTCAGCAGCAGGGACGCGATCTCGGCGATGGGGTAGCACCACCACACCAGATCGTCGTTGCCCACGGACGCGCCGTAGCGGGCCAGCACGTAGGCGATGGGCACCAGGAACACCAGCTGCCGCACGATGGACGTGACCATGGAGTACAGTGACTTGCCCAGTGCCTGGAACGAACTGCCCAGCGCGATGCACGCACCGGCCATGCAGAAGCTCAGGGAGATGATGCGCAGGGCGGGGATGCCCACGGCCATCATGGTGTCGGTGGCGTCGAAGATGCTCAGCAGAGGGCCGGGGATGACCTGGAACAGGATGGTGCCCGCCACCATGATGCAGGAGGCGTACAGCGTGCCGCGCTTGATGGTCTCCATCATGCGGCGGCGGGTCTGGGCGCCGTAGTTATACGCCACGATAGGGATGATGCCGTTGTTCATGCCAAAGACCGGCATGAAGATGAAGCTCTGGAGCTTGAAGTAAGCACCGAACACCGCGGTCGCCGCCTCGGTGAACGAGATGAGAATTTTGTTCATGCCGAACATCATCACCGAGCCGATGGACTGCATGATGATCGACGGAATGCCGATGGCGTAGATGTCCGCCACCGTCGCGCGGTGGGGACGGATGTCCTTGAGGTGGATCTGCACCTCGGGATTTTTCTTGAGGTTCAGGAAAAGGCCGAGGCCCGCGCCGACGAACTGGCCGACGATCGTGGCGACCGCCGCGCCCGCGACCTCCATGCGGGGAAAGCCCAGAAGGCCGAAAATCAAAATCGGGTCGAGCACGATGTTGCACACCGCGCCCGCGATCTGCGAGATCATCGAAAGGTCCGTCCGCCCCGTGGACTGGAGCAGGCGCTCGCCGTAAATTTGCAGGAACAGTCCGAGCGAGCCGCCGATGCAGATCATCACATAATCACAGCCGTAGGCGATGATCTGCGCATTCTCCGTCTGAAAGCGGAAAAACGGCGTGGCGAGCGAAAAGCCGAGGACTGCAAAGACGGCGGCGGTGCAGAGCGTCAGGAAAAGTCCCGTGCCCGCGGCGCGGCCGACCGCCTGCATGTTCTTTTCACCCAGCGAACGCGCGAGCAGCGCGTTCATACCGACGCCCGTGCCCACGGCGAATGCAATGCACAGCGTTTGCAGCGGGAAAGCGAGCGATACGGCGTTCATTGCGTCCTGACTGAGCCGCGCGACGAACACGCTGTCGACAATGTTGTAGAGCGCCTGAAAGAGCATCGATATCATCACGGGCCCCGCCATGTTGGCCAGCAGCTTGCCGATGGGCATCGTGCCCATCTTGTTTTCTCTGGTATTTTCTTCCATGTTTCCTCCCTGCTTAACTTTTTCGTTCCGACATATAAAATTCCGGCGCCGCAGCGCCGGAATCAAAGTTTGATCATTTTTTGTCGCGACCTGTGCGTGACAAAAAATACTTTACAGAGTGCAAGTGTGCGAGCAACGCGAGTACGCGCAGCACTCTGCAAGCCCCTCTCAAAAATGTGCTTCGCACATTTTTGAATTATTTTTTCAGCTCCCCGTTCGCGGACTTGGTGAGATACGCGTTGATGAAGCCGTCGAGGTCGCCGTCCATGACGGACTGGATGTTGCCGGTCTCGTAGTCGGTGCGCGTGTCCTTGACGAGCTGATAGGGCATGAAGACGTAGGAGCGGATCTGGCTGCCCCATTCGATCTTGAGCTGCACGCCCTTGATGTCGGAGATCTTCTCCGCGTGCTGCTGAATTTTGAGTTCCATGAGCTTGGATTTGAGCATCTGCATGGCGTAGTCGCGGTTCTGGAACTGCGAGCGCTGCGTCTGGCAAGCGGTGACGATGCCCGTGGGCTTGTGGATGAGTCGAACGGCAGAGCTCGTCTTGTTGACGTGCTGGCCGCCGGCGCCGGACGCGCGGTAGACCTGCATTTCAATATCCTCGGGACGAATTTCGACCTCAATGTCGTCGGGCAGCTCAGGCATGACCTCGAGGGCTGCAAAGCTCGTCTGGCGGCGGGCGTTGGCGTCGAACGGGGAAACGCGCACCAAGCGGTGCACGCCGTTTTCACCCTTTAAGTAGCCGTAGGCATTCTCGCCCTTGACCATGACCGTCGCGCTCTTGAGACCGGCTTCATCGCCGTCGAGATAGTCGAGCATCTCGAATTCAAAGCCGTGCTTGTTCGCCCACTGCATATACATGCGGTAGAGCATCTGCGCCCAGTCCTGCGCCTCGGTGCCGCCCGCGCCGGCGTGGAACGTCAAAATGGCGTTGCAGTTGTCGTATTCGCCGGAAAGGAGCGTCGTGAGTCGCGCCTGCTCCACATCGGCTTCGAGCTTTTTGTAGCCCTCTTCGAGCTCGGGCAGCAGGCTTGCGTCGTCCATCTCCGTTCCCATGTCGATCAGCGCGAGCAGATCGTCGCGCGTGGAAACGAGCTTTTCGTAACGGTGAATTTTATTGTGCAGCTGCTTGGAGCGCATCTGGTTTTTCTGCGAGCGCTCCAGATCGTTCCAGAAGCCGTCCTCGTGCGCCTCGAGCTCGAGGCGGTTCAGCTCCTGACGGGCCTGCTCGATCTCCAGCGCCTTGAAGAGGTTTTCAAATGTTTCGTCCATCGCAAGCAGCTTCTGCTTGTAGGAATCGTATTCGATCACAGCCATGGCGTTCTCTCTCCTTACTTTTATCCTTCATTAGCCGAAAAAGTATATCACACACACCGTGCAAAGGCAAGAAAAATCCGCCTCTCGGGACGAAAATTCCCGTGGAAGCGGCCCTTTTTCGCCTTTCCGGCGATAAAAACAAAAAAGCCACGCTTTCGCGTGGTCGATACAACGGATCTCAGCGCTCGCTGATGATCTGCTTGGTGCTGCCGAAGATCATGTCGTCAACATCCTGCTTGATGAAGTTCTCAAACATATTCGTTTTCACGCTCCTTTCCTTCATTTACTTCAGTTTGTATTATAAGCGCGGAAAAGGCAAATTTCAATCGTCAGCTCTCATGGTTTTGCCCAAAAAATTAGCGACTTTTTCATGCAAGCTGCTATATCTACACTTGCATTTCCGTTATTTTCCACTTATAATAAAATAGAAATGATATTTGAAGCGGAGGAGTCGGACTATGGCGGCTTTCGTCACATTTGAGGATGTTTCCAAGGTCTACCACAGCGGAGAGATCGAAATTCGCGCGGTGGACCACATCAGCTTTACGATCGAAAAAGGTGAATTCTGCGTCATCGTCGGCCCCTCGGGCGCGGGAAAGACGACGGTCCTCAACATGCTCGGCGGCATGGACGCCTGCTCGGGCGGCACCATCACGGTTGATGGGACGCGCGTGAGCGGCTTCAACGCCCGTCAGCTCACGACCTATCGCCGCCACGACATCGGCTTTGTCTTCCAGTTCTATAACCTCGTCGGCAACCTCACGGCGCTTGAAAACGTCGAGCTCGCGGCGCAGATCTGTAAAGACCCGCTCGACGCAGCGACGGTCTTGAACGAAGTCGGCCTGTCCGCGCGCGCGAACAACTTCCCCGGTCAGCTCTCCGGCGGCGAGCAGCAGCGCGTCGCCATCGCCCGCGCGCTCGCGAAAAATCCGAAGCTCCTGCTCTGCGACGAGCCGACCGGCGCGCTCGACTATGTGACGGGCAAGCAGATCCTCAAGCTCTTGCAGGACACCTGCCGGCAAAAGGGTGTGACGGTCGTGGTCATCACGCACAACAGCGCCATCACGCCGATGGCCGACCGCGTCATCCACATCAAAAACGGCACGGTAGAGAGCATGCAGTGCAATGAGCATCCGACCAGCGTGGAACTGATCGAATGGTAACGAAGAAATCGGAACGAAAGGGGGCGGCGCGATGAAAAACGCCATGCAGAAGGACTTCTGGCGCGAGATCAAACACACGCGTAGCCGCTTTTTCTCCATTATGATCCTGGTCGCGCTGTCGGTCGCGTTTCTCTCCGGTCTCAAGGCGACCGCGCCGGACATGAAGCGCACGGGCGACGATTATCTCGATTCCCTGCACTTGGCGGACATTCAAGTGCTTTCAACGCTCGGCCTGACCGACGACGACATTACCTCTCTTCGAGCACAGGACAAGGTCGAGGATGCCGAGGGCGAGTACGTCATCGACGCGTTCGCCTCGTCCGATTCACTCGACGCAGTGGTCAAGGTCCTCTCCCTCACGGGTCGCGGCATCAATGAGGTGCTGCTGCGCGACGGGCGCATGCCCGAGCGCGCGGACGAGTGCGTGGTGGAGGAAAACATGCTCTCACTGATGAGCATTTCCATCGGTGATACGATCACACTCACGCCGGGGGACGACCTCTCCGACGCGCTCGCGCAGGACACGTATACGGTCGTCGGCACGGTGCGCTCGCCGGTGTATCTCGCGGTGGAGCGCGGCACGTCGACACTCGGCAGCGGCACGGTCAAGGCGTATCTGTACCTGCCGCGCGAGGCGTTCACGCTCGACTACTACACGGCGGCCTATGTGCGCGTCTCCGGCGCGGCGGAGATGACCGCGTTTTACAGCGACTATGACGACTATATCGACGCCGTCATCGACGAGCTGGAGCCGTTCGGCGACGCGCGCGCGCAGCTGCGGCACGATGATTTGGTCGATGAAGCGACGGAAAAGCTCGACGATGCACAGAAAGAGCTGGACGACGCGAAGGCCGAGGCCGACGAAAAGCTCGGCGACGCGCAAAAAGAACTGAGCGACGCGCGCAGGAAGCTCGACGACGGCTGGAAGGACTACTACGACGGCCAGCAGGAGCTCAAGGACGCGCGCGTCGAGCTGGACGATGCAAAGATCGAGCTCGACGACGGCGAAATGCAATACCTCAACGGAATGGACGAGTACGAAGACGCGCTGGACGAGTACGAAAAGGGCAGGGCAGAGTATGAAGACGGCCTCGCCCAGTACGAGGACGGCGTCAAGGAGCTTGAGAGCGGCGAAAAGGAGCTTGCCGCAGGCAGGAGCAAACTGGAAAGCGGCCAGCAGCAGCTCAATTCGCTGGCCAAGACTGTGACGGACGCGCTCGCGGGCACAGGCTCTCCTTATGCGGGCGCGCCGGGGAAGCTGCTCGACGATCTCGGCCGCGGCGACAGCGCAGCCATCGCCGCGACGGACGCCATCGCCGCAGTCACACCGCGCACCGCGCCGGATGCCGTTGCACGCGCACGCAACGCACGCAGCATGCCCGTCGTATCCATCGCATCCGAGCCGTCGAACCGCTTCTTTTCCACCATGCGTAACTCCTTGACACACCCATCCCGCGCACCCGCACACCGCCACGCGTTCCGATGGTCGACCGGACTCTCACACGCGGGAACAGGCAGGCGCAAACAGGCGTAATCACAACGTTTTCGACCGTGCTCCAGTCTAATGAGCAAGGCGGATAAGACAGACGGAGCGAAGCGGGCAAAATCGGCGGAGCTCCGCCATACATTCCAGCGACGGCATCATCCTATCTTTTGAGAAGATACTTCCTGTTTCTACTGCGCGGCGGCGCAGTGGCGAGAACGAGTCCACGTTTAACGAGCCGGCTCAACGCCTTGCGCGTCGTAGGAAGGCCCTTCCCCGAGCGACGGCCGATTTCGTGGACATCAAGTGGCTTATCCGCCGACAATACGGACAGTATCGCGGATTCCGATGCCGTAAGACCCTTACGGCCCCCACTCGGCTCCTCACCATCGACCTTCTCCGCTAGTGCGTACCGATCAGGGCCGATTTCATCGGCCAGCCTCGCTTGGACCAATCTATGCAAAATCACCCTGATGTCGTCGGAATCCAGATACAGTGCGACATGCAACTGCGGAACCGTCATATCGCCATGCCTCTTCAACAAGAGCAACGCCATACGTTCATGACGAGTCAAGGGGACGCCCACATGATCAAGCCAGTCACGGTTCTCCTGCTGCTCCACGCCGTAGCGTCCAAGAACGACCGTGAACCGATCGGGAGTTGCGCGGAACACAGGTTCCCCCAGTGCACGGGATTTCATCTCGCGAATCACCAGAGGGATGCCGGAGCCACCGCCTTCCACGGTCACATCATTCGCATCGTCATACGGTATCTGATGAAGCAGCTGCATCAACGTCGCATTGCGGCAGCATGACACGCCGCTGCCGATCGTGGCCAGCGTGACCCCACCCCATAATCCGCCAGGATTCGACACCTCCACCCGATCGGGGTAGATGTCCACGGTCACGGATTCTCCGAGGAATTGCGCATCATATTCCCTGTGAACCACGGCATTGGCGACGACCTCGCGCAGCACCTCCTTTGGAATCTCGCTATCGGTACGGGCTCCGACCCCCACGACGAACGTGGGAGCCCGCAGGTTTTTGGCGATGGCCTCCACCGCCTGTTCGATTGCCTCCGGCATATTGCCGTCGCATTGCACACGATCCACGAAACGCGGACCCTCAACCGCCGATTTCTCGACACCCGGATGTGCGACGACGTCAATGATCAGCTTGGGATAGTACTGCTGCGGGTACTGTCCGGCGGCCAACAGTCCCGCAAGACGCACCTCTCCAACCTTGTTCACCATATTCAATCTGGTCATGCGCTCAAGACGAGTATCAGTCCCGCGCAACGCCTTGGAATTACGATGCTCGGCAAGCACCCTGTCCACCGCCTCGGCATTCAGATCGGAGACGTCGGCTTCAGGGACAACCATACGATCCGCGGAACTGGGCGTCAGGGCATGGGTCATTTCGAACACTTCGGTTGGCGACAATCTCAAATCCTTGTCGTCCATACGGCGGTACCCACCGGTTTGCGGCCCTCTCGCCGTAAGATAGCAGGGTTTGTGCTGAATGCCGTTTTCATGGATGTCGATGACCAGGAACGACAAGCCGTTCTGCTCGCATCGGGAAACGTCATACTCCGGAGGATTCGTCAACCGTGCTCCTTGCGGATTGCCATCTCCCATACCATCCATGAACTGCGATGCAATATGGTTGGCGTCGAATCCCGGAACAGGCGAGAAATCCCCGTCCTCGCTGATTCCCAACAACAGCACGCCGCCCTTGGTGTTGGCGAACGCGCTCACACTCTCCCACACGCTGGTGCCGATGGTCCGCGCACAGGATTTCGCCTCGAAACGGGCGTCATCGTTGCCTTGGACACGTAGATGTTCCAGCACCTCGGCGATATCGTCATTCGTCCACATCATCATCCCCCTTGATCAGCTTATTTGTCTTACTTGTTGCGACCACATGGATCCAAGCAGTCGCCTCCAATCGACCCCAAACCCACGTCTGAAATCTCATGATAACGTGAAGATAAATACTCTGTCATGAGCTTATCATGATTGCATCATGATAAGCTCATGACATCAAGAACCGGTTTATGACAAGCGACACGAATACGCATGCCGAACAGCAACAGGAACCTGAACGCAAGCATCAACATGTAAATATCGAAATTGACCGAACCGGGAAAATCACGCACGACATTACGCAAACAGCTAAACTATCTATAGCACATGAGCATGGGCCGGAACCGGGATGAGACGGCTTCGAACTGAGTATGAGGATGGGAAGATGATCTTCGAGACAAACGATCTGGTGATCGGTTACGACGAACCGCTGACAAAACCGTTAAATATCCGCATGGAACGCGGCGAACGCATTGCCCTGACCGGTGCAAACGGTATCGGAAAAACTTCCATACTGAAACTTATCCAAGGCATTATCCCACATGAGGGTGGGAATATAAGCT
>ENA-OOXE01001540-OOXE01001540.1-human-gut-metagenome-genome-assembly--contig:-NODE-1540-length-11736-cov-4.505693_pt1 | contig 11736 bp, 6 predicted proteins | sample MGYA00241585_ERZ501339 | MGnify/ENA primary metagenome ERZ501339 (study PRJEB25962, sample SAMEA1972463) | human gut metagenome | biome: human gut; feature: human-associated habitat; material: faeces...
CAGGAACAGTGCGGTGGACATAGCCGTGAAGAACAGGGTGGTGGACGGGTCGAAGCCCGTCAGAATCGGCACCAGGAAGGTGGCACCGAACATGGCGATGACGTGCTGTGCGCCGATACCGGCGGTGCGCACCCAAGTCAGACGTTCATCGGGCTCGACTACCTCGCCGGGCGCCAGCGTCTTGCCGTCGCCATGCAATTGCCATTGGAAGATATTGGACATTACTACTCTCCTCGCTCTCGCTTGGGGCACGGCATTCACAACCAGCCGCACCACGCACCATTCTAGCTCACGAAGATTTTGTGAAGTCTCTCTTCCGGGAAAGGCTATTTGCCGTAATACTCCAGCAGGTGTGGATCGACGGCCTGCACCACATCCACCAAATCGCCATTGGAGAGATACGGGCGCTTGAATTCGCGCCACGGCTCCACCTTGACCTCCCAGCGGCCGGTCGTCTCGTCGAGCACGGGCCGGGCGGTCTGCTCCCAGCGCACACGCTTGGAGGTGCGGCCGGTTTCCGGGTCGCGGCGTGTATAGTGCAGGCAGGTGCAGTTGGTGATCTTCCAGTCGTCCGAGTCGGCGCGATGCAGGAATTCCTCGTCGGCCAGATCCTCGATGGTGAGCATCAGGGCGAGCATGAAGTCGCCGTGGGTGACCATGACCACGGATTCCGAATCGGATTTGCGGCTCAGCGAGGTCAGGATGTTGTGCACACGGTCCTCGGCCACATCGGCAATCGACTCGCCTGCCGGCGGACGCCAGTACAGCGGATCGGTGTTCTTGAACATCCAGTTGCGCGCGTAGTTGGTTTTGAAATCGTCCTTCGTGATGGTGTTGATCTCACCCCAAGAACGTTCGCGCAGCACACGGTTCTCCTCCCATTTGGCCTTGGGCAGGGCCATGGTGGCTGCGGTTTCGCGGGTGCGCACGTATGGCGAGACCATGTAGCGGTCGAACAGCTGCTGCTGGCTGGCCAGCCAGCGACCGATGCAGTCGGCCTGCTTGCGTCCGGTGGCGGTGAGCCTCCACGAACGGTCCGGCACGGTGACGTTGTCCTGCGTATACAGCGAGTTGTCACCCTGTTCGCCGGCGCTGATGATGACGTTCGCCTCCGACTCGCCATGTCGGATCACATACAGATCAAGGGGCATTCCCATATTCGTTTATTCCTTCGCTTTCATCCACATCCTGCGCGCACGTTCCTTGTTCCACCGTTCATTCGGCCGGTGGCGCGCATCATCATTGAATGCTTCCACCGTAGCTGATTCGCGCGTGTTTCGCACGCGCGGACACGTCGATTTCACGATTGGCACACCCGAATTTCGCGGTGCCGTCACCGGCGGTTCACCGCAACCGGCGTGGTAGACGCCGTGATCGCAATCACTCCGGCCAGATGCCGTTCTGCGCGTACTTGGTGCGGCACTCCCCCGGCGTCATGCCGGAATGTTTTTTGAACACCTTCGAGAAGTGGCTTTGCGACCGGTATGCGAGGATCTGGGCGATCTCGTCGAAGCTGTATTCCGAGTATTTGAGCATGTTCTCGGCCGCTTCCATACGCTTGTCGGTGATGTATTGCGATATGGCCGTGCCCGTTTCGCGTTTGAACAGCTCCGACAGATACGTGGGATTCAGATGCACATGCTCGGCGAGGATGGGCACGGTGATTTTCTCATGCAGATGGTAGTGGATGTAGTCCAGGCATTCGTTGACGGCTTTGGAATGTGTTTCCGCCTTCTGCATGTCGGCCATGGCCCATGTGAAGAATGTCATCATGTCGGTGTGCAGTCGGCGCACGTCTTCCGGGGTCTTGCAATTGTCAAGATCTTGAATGTACAGATCGGAGGCGTTGTATGCGTCTTCCTCGTCCATGCCACCTTCAATGGCGAAACGCGTGGCCAAGGTAATGGTGGTGACGAAACGGTATTTCGCGTTTTTCAGAGGATCGTCCGACAGATGGCCGTATAGTCCAGAATCCCACAGTTTCGCGCTTTCCGAAATGGCATTGATGTCACCGGAGCGCATCATGTCATACTGCTTCATTTCCTCAACGTAGCGATGGTGGCGTACCCGATCCTCACGTGAAAGAAAGTCCAGATACCCCAGTTTCGCCTCATCGACAACCGACATGATTCTCCCCCTGTTTTACTACCGTCCGCTATTTACGATCGTCCAGATCGAATCCTCCTTCAAGGATAAAGCTTTTCAGCAACTTGGTGGCGAGAAGATTCGCAGTGAATTGGGTGACAGAGCTATCCGGCTTGCTGAAAAACGCCTTTGCCAAAGGCTTGTTGATGGACGCTTTCAACTGGTCGAACCGACCAAATTCATTCAGCGTCGCTTCGGTAAGATCAAGCCGCATCATCTCGTTGAGCAAAGCTCCATCCACGCCAAACGCCTTGGTGATCTTCTCCACTTGGCTGTTCTTGGCGCTGTTAGCATAATACGTAATGTAGTCACGCAGCGTCTTGCCTTCCTCCAACTCGATTTCGCCACGTTCCACATCATGCATGAACAGTTCGGCGTACCGTTGTTCCTCTTGGCTGAGCGAAGCGAACGACTTATGCAATTCCTCCTCAGCTGATGCCAACAGGTCTGGATCTCCTCCACCAAGCGCCTTGAGCCATTTGGTGAAGTTGGCGTTCATGTAATCCGTATCAATCAATCCCGTGTCGATTTCGGTGATATGCCCATCAAGATCGTATGGAGCCTCAGGACCCTCACTATGGCCTTCGCCATCTCCAGCAAACAACTCCTTGTATCGCTGAACGAGAATCAGATATGTGCGTTCATCGAGTTCCGGCCGCACAACCTCCACCGAACCATCGTCATGGGTGACGGAGTATTCCCGCTGCTGCCATGTAAATCCTTGTACTTTGGCGGCTTCAAGAAAATCATTGAGTTCCGAGAACAGCTTCGCGAACTTCCGACATGCTTCCACGGACTCCGGCAGCTTCATGAAATCCTCCACGCCTTCGGCACGGAACACAGAAGCGATCTCTTCGAAACGCGCATCCATCAGACGCACGTTTTCCGGCAGTTTCTGCACAAACAGATCAAGTGGCTTGTCTCCGGAATACAGTTTCACCGCTGCTTCGATATACCCTTTCATGGTATGCGGCTTGCGATAGTAGCGTATCGTTCCGAAGGGCTTATCAGGGCCGAACAGTCTGTTCGTACGGCTGAACGCCTGAATGATGTTCTCGTAATCGATGATTTTGTCGAGATACAGCGTGTTGACCCACTTGGAGTCGAAGCCCGTCAGCATCTGGTCGACCACGATCAGCAGATCGATCCGCTCCTCACGATGCTGGTCGACGGTCAGGTACGGTCGTTTGTGGGAAAGTCTCGCCGTGATGTCCTTCTTCATCTTCGGCCATGTGGGGATGATGAAATCCTTGCCGAACAGTTCGTTGTAGTCGCCGATGATTTCCTGAAGCGCGTCCCCTTTGAGGATCGCGCCATTGGAGTTATCGACGTTGGGGTCGAACAGCGCGGTCACATGCATCTGCGGCGCACGCTCCTTGAACAAGCGGTAATAGCTGATCGCCTCGGGAATGGAACTCGTGGCCAGCATCGCATGGAATTTATTGCCCCTGCTCAGCAATGGGAATTGGTCGAGGATATCCTCCACAACCTTGCCCTCATGCGGGGTGCCCTGCGCGTACTGTGCCGAAGTCAGGTAATCCTCAATGCCCTTGATGCGTTCTCCGGCCTGCGTTTCCATAGGTCCCATCGGCATTTGATTCGGATCCATGTAATGGTAGAACACTTCGGCTTTCGCCGGATCCGCTTGGGCTTCCTCAATCGTCGACGCCTTCGCCTTCTCCAATGCGACCACCTGGCGAACGTCCCTGTCTCGGTACGTCAGCACCATGTACGGGTCGAAGCCGAGCACATTGCCGTCACGGATGCCATCAGCGATGCTGTACCGGTGGAGGCAATCACCAAACACCATTGATGTGGTCGAGCCCTTCTTGCGGTTCTCCTCATGGATTGGAGTGCCTGTGAAACCGAAATACAGTGCGTTCGGGAAGGAACGGCGAATATCCTGCAGCATCTCGCCGAATGTGGAACGATGACATTCGTCGATGATGAACACGATGCGTTTGCCGGCGAGCTTCTTCACTTCCTCTTCGGTGATATGCCCCTCGCCTGCTTTGATGTTGCTCATTTTCTGAATGGACGTGACGATAAGCGTGTCCTTCGGGTCGATGCTTGCCAGCTTCGCCTTGAGCACATCCGTGTTTTCCGTGCCTTGCACGTCATCGGCATCATCGGCGAACGAACGGTATTCGAGCAACGACTGCGTACCCAACTCGATACGGTCCATAAGAAAGACCACTTTGTCGGCATCTTTCGAGCCGGCAATGAGCTGCGCCGCTTTGAAACTGGTCATGGTTTTGCCCGAGCCGGTGGTGTGCCACACATAGCCGCCTGGGCGTCCCGGAGTACCGCTTGGCACCGGCTCACCCCATTTGCAGGTGCGTACACGGTCGGAAATGGCGTTCACTGCTTGGTATTGGTAGCTGCGCAGCACTTTGAGGCATCCGTCCGCGGAATCTGCAACCGTGTAGAAACCGATGAGCTGATGAGCCATGGGAATGGACAACAGGTCCGACGCGAACCGTTTCCACTCGTCCTGCCCAACGTGTTTGTTTGCCGCTATGGGCTCATTGTTGAAATCAGCCCAGTGGAAGAAGTAGTTGCTGTTGAAGTCGCCTTCGCCAGGATTGGCGAAGTACACGGCATCGTCCGGATTCATGGCCACGAAGACCTGTACGAGTCCGAACAGTCCGGTGAACACGCCTTCATGCGCGTATTTGGCGATTTGATTGGTGGCCTGGCTTATGGGGATGCCGCTTTTCTTCAGTTCGATATGGATGACCGGCATGCCGTTGATAAGCAGGCAAACGTCTCCCCTGCGATCGTTCAACATCTTATTTTTAGCTGGATAAATAGGCTGTCTTGCGATTTGGTACCGGCTTTGCCCCGCTGCTATTTCCTGACGATCGTAGATTTTCAGGCTGATTTCCTTACCGTAATGAGCCTCATCCTTGGGATTATCACGTTTAATGGACACGGTTTTACCGTTGATGAAGGAATTCAGCGCCAATGGTGTGCGCAATGTTTCGATTTGTTCGAGGATCTGCGCCATCTCGCCTTTGGTAAGACGCTGCCCATTCAATCGATCGATGCCTTTGTTGTTGTCGAACAGGATGTTGGCCCAATTGCTGATAAGGTCCTGTTCGGTTGGATATTCCAACACGCCATCGGTCCATCCATGGCGCTTCAGCACCGCGACCAGATCGTCTTCGAAATCCGATTCTTTATTGTAGAACATGTTTCATCTCCCCGAATGCACCGTCACTTTCTGAGCCCAATCTTACGAGCGCAACCCCTAACATCCAAGAAGCAACACCACAATACTTACGCTGATGAAGGGTGATGAGCGAGTCCAGACGGTCGAAGAACGCACCGATTTGGCGCTGCTCGTTTTCTGAGACAGGCATAGAAATTCCGATTGAAGCAAAGTCATCGAATTTCAAAACTTGAGTGTCCTTGGAATTGCCCTGCGAAACCTGTTGATACTGTTTTAGCAACATCGGTTGCCTGAGAAGGCGCGCAAAGAATCGTGCATAAACCTCGGAATTGGGCCTTGCTACTACATATGCGGGGCTTACGATGCCGTCGTACCGACTTGCATCTACAGCCCCCTGCCACATGCGCATACTGTTGTAAACGACATCTCCGAAATGCACTATTTTGTAGTTCGCGAGACTCGCGCCAGGATTCGTCTCCCTATCGGACTCAGATGCTGGGTATATCCCGTTGGCTACGCTGACAGACAAAATCTCTCTATCGGAAGCTCGTTCATCACTTTCCTCGAACAGTTCACCCAGCTTACGCTGTTCCCAAGGGTCAGTGAAACCAGAGAAACGAATCTCCGGATACAGGGAACCCCCCTTAGGGAACATCTTGTCGAGCATGGATTTTTTCAGTACGCAGAGCTTGTCATACTTACGCTGATGAAGGGTGATGAGCGAGTCCAGACGGTCGAAGAACAACGCAATTAATTCTTGTTCCTCTAGAACTGGGCACTGGATAGGCATTTCGAAAAAAGTCGAATCTGAAATAGAAAAACGATCAGACCTCGCACCAGAATTACCCTCAAGAAACATGAATTGATGCCATCTATTTGTCGTGAAATAATGCTCCAGATATAGCTTGTTTATCATGTCATCCACTGAAAAAACAGTATAAAGAGGCGACATAACACCGTTTCTGCCAAGTTTATTCCGATTAATGGGGCCGCATGGAGCTATGGCCGAGATTCTGGGATTATATACGAAATCATCTGGATACACTACGGAATAATTTCCAATATTCGCATCGTTTGTGATGTCATGATCAAAGTAGTCTAATTGGCTTACAATACCATGCTCAGCGGAATTGGTGAACGTCTCCTTAATCCCGTTTGTATTCTTTTCAATTCGTTTAGATGCTACTTCCCCCAGCTTACGCTGTTCCCAAGGGTCAGTGAAACCAGCGAAACGAATCTGCGGAACTAGTGTTTTTTCATGCTGTTCGACCATAATTATTCACCCCCGAGCAGTGATTTGAGCTCTTCCAAGCCCGCCAGATCGCGGGCATTACCGGTCAAATCGCCAAGCATTCCGGCCAATTCCCTCTCCGCTTCATCGATTTGGCCGCATACATCGGCATATGTGGTGGCGTACTTGTTCTTCAACGCGTTCACTTTGCCAATGAATTCGTCGATCACCGCATTCGGCAGCGCTTCCAGCTGCTTCTGCAGCGGCGTAATCCACTTGGCTTCCAGCAACCTTCTGGCTTCGTCATCACTCAATGCCTTAATCGTGTTGTAGGTCTTCTCCTCCAACACGTTTCGCTTGGTCTTGATGCCGGATTTCAGCTTCTTCGCCTCATCGAGTAGCTTCTGGGCCTGCACCAAGCCACGCTCGAAGTCGGAAGACGGATTCTTGCCGATCGCCTTGACCGCTTTCTTCAGCTCGGCGGCAACGAAGGCGTCACCGTCCTGATTGATTGCATCGCTGTTCTGCCTGTCATCCTCATCGAAACCTTCCAATATGGTTTCAATCTCGGAATCGATGTCTTGCACACGGCGTTCGTCCGTCTCGATTGCGGCCAAATCATCGTGCAGCAGCTCGCGCTGAACCAGGTCGAACGGCAGAACGCGGCCAATCCAGCCATCCTGCACTTCCACATCCTTGCCGGCCTTCTTCTTGACGACCATGTTCGGATCCACGGCTCTTACCACATCGAAACCTTCGGAACCTAACACTTCCAGATCAATGGAGATGCCGTTCCATGCGTCATCAAGCTTCTGATAAGCATCATACGGGTCAACCAGCGCGGTATCGGCAATCATCGCATCCAATTCCTTACCGATGGCCGTTTCCTGGGCGAGCGCATCCACTTGTTCGGGATGCTCCACCAAACGGGAGCGCAGGTCAGCAGGCAGGCCGGAAATGGCTTGCTCATACGAGGCAATGAACGCCTGTACGTCGGCATTGTTGCGCACCACAGTGGCGATATCATCGTGATCGCAGGCATAGCAGGCACCATTATCACGGAACAGTTCAGCCTTCAGACTCGGCCAAGCGTTCCAATATTCCTTGAACCGCTCAACCTCGTTCTTCGGAACGCCACCGAACATCGAAGCGTACACATCCCACATTTCCGCATCCTCGGATGAATCGACATAACGCGGAATGTTGAGGTTGTAATCGTTGGCGCGAATCTCATCGATGGACACCAGACGGCTGAACTTGGGTACCGTGCGATTGTTCGACACCACATCGACAATGCGTTTGATATCAGAAGCCTGTAGCTTGTTGTTCTTGCCGTCCTTGATGAAATGTTTCGACGCATCAACGATGAGCACCTTGTCGTCATCGCGTTTTTTGCGCAACACCATCACGATGGTGGGGATACCCGTACCAAAGAAAATATTCGCAGGTAGACCAATAATCGCCTGAATATGACGGTTCTCGATCAGATTCTTACGAATCTGACCTTCCTCGCCGCCGCGGAACAGCACGCCATGCGGCAGAACGATGGTCATAATGCCATCGGCACGCAGATGGTACAAGTCGTGGAGCAGGAACGCATAATCCGCCTTGGATTTCGGAGCTATGCCATAACTGAAGCGCGGATCGATCTCCTTATCAGTGGGATCCCAATTCTGCGAGTAGGGCGGATTGGAAACCACCGCATCCACGAACAACGGATTGTAGGTCTCCTCCTTGTTCTCCAACGTGTCGAACCACGGCCAGTCGTCCTCCAGGGTGTCGCCGTTGCGGGCAACGATGTTATCGGGAAGAATGCCACGCATCACCAGATTCATACGCGTGAGGTTATAGGTGTTCTCCTTAAGCTCCTGCGCGTAATACATGATGGAATCCGGATTGCCGTTGCGCCGAGCCACAGCCTGGCCGATATGAATCAGCAAGGAACCGGAGCCGGATGTCGGATCGTAGATCTTGATCTGCTCGCGCCCCTGCAAATGCCAGGCGACGATTTCGCTCATCAGCTGAGAGACTTCGGAAGGCGTGTAGAACTCGCCGGCCTTCTTGCCTGCATTGGCGGCGAAATTGCTGATGAGGTACTCGTAGATGAAACCAAGCACGTCATAATCCTGACGCCCATCCATCGGAATGTCTTTAATGAGATAAATCAAATCTCGCGCGGCCTTGGACTGGCTTCTCGCGTCGGTGCCAAGTTTGGAAAGCCCAGTCTGCAACGTGTCGAAAATACCGTCGAACACTTTCCTATGCGCAGGATTGATATTGCGGGAGAACGCCGAAAGCGCATCACGCACATTGGAAATCTCGAAATCGTTGCCCTGCTTGACCCATGTGGAAAACAGGTTGTCATAGGCGATGAAGTAGCCGCACTCACCCTGCACGAATTCCACAATGTCCGGATTATCCTCCGTGAGCTGCGGCAGCTGCTCGTCAGTAAAATCACTGGCTTTCAAGCGCATCAGCTCGGTTTCGGAAAGGAACTTATAAAAGATGAAGCCAAGAATGTAATCCTTGTATTCGTTCGCCTCGATCTTGGAACGCATCTTATTGGCGGATTCCCAAATCTTCGAAGCGAGCTGCTGCTTGTTCATCTATCCCTCCTCATTGCGACACCGGCAAAAAGCTCGGTTCCACGAGCGACTGCACATCTTTCACAAGAATACCGCACCCCCGCTTGGGAACAGCGTAAGCTGGGAGAGCTATACCAGAAAAATGACGAGCGAAATACTGATGGTTTAGGGTCTGAGCGAACTTTATCTGTTGCTTCAATGACGTTTAATTCTGCAGGCAACGGAGCTGATGATTCTTCCTTGCCGAACTACAAACGTCTTCGATTAGGCGATATCGCATTTGAAGGACATACTAATAAAGAATTTGCTTATGGAAGGTTCGTGCTTAATGATGCTGGAAACGGCATCATGTCACCAAGATTCACTTGTTTGCGGCCAATTGTTGAACAGGAGTACTCATTTTGGAAGTACTTTATTCACAGCGAGAAAGTTATGCGGCCAATTCTTGTGAATTCCACAAAAAGCGGCACTATGATGAACGAATTAGTTGTAGAAGATTTTCTTAAGCAGGAAATTCTCGTTCCATCTTTGCCAGAGCAGCGCCGAATCGGCGCGTTCTTCGACCGTCTGGACTCGCTCATCACCCTTCATCAGCGTAAGTATGATGGCTGCGCCAATCCCCTATTTTTAGAAAGGCGCATCTCATGCAGGAAACCATCACATCAGAATCGCTGTTCTGCGACTACTACGCCCAGTGGGTGAAAACGTACAAGGAAGGCGCCATCAGAGACGTGACCATGGGCAAATATCGACTTACGCAATCCTGGCTCGGCAAGCTCATCCCTGAACTAAGACTCACCGATATGGATCGAACCGCATACCAGCAGCTCATCAACGGATATGCACAGCATCATGAGCGCCAAACCACCATGGATTTTCACCATCAGATCAAAGGCGCCATTCTCGATGCCGTTGACGAAGGACTCATACCCCGTGATCCAACGCGTAAAGTCATCATCAAAGGCAAGCAGCCACGCATTAAGAAAATGAAGTATCTCAACCAATTCGAGCTGCATGCCATGCTCGCGGACCTTGATCTTGGGGCCGAGGCAAGCTGGGATTGGCTTATCCTCCTTATCGCGAAAACCGGACTCCGATTCTCTGAGGCGCTTGGGCTCACACCCGATGACTTTGATTTCGCACACCAGACGCTTTCCGTCAACAAAACTTGGGATTATAAAAACGGCGGCGGTTTCGTACCCACGAAAAACGAATCGTCCGTGCGTAAAGTGCAACTCGACTGGCAACTCATCATGCAAATGTCTGGATTACTCAAGGATCTTCCGCATGATAAACCTATTTTCGTGCACGGCAAGGTCTACAACTCAACAGCCAACGACGTGCTTGCAAAACATTGCAGAAACGTGGACGTGCCAGTTATTTCCGTCCATGGTCTACGCCATACACACGCATCGCTGCTGCTGTTCGCCGGCGTATCGATCGCCAGCGTGTCACGCCGTCTAGGCCATGCCAGCATGACTACAACTCAGGAAACCTATCTGCACGTCATTCGCGAGCTGGAAAACAAGGATGTAGATATCGTCATGCGGGCACTATCGACACTTATCTAATGGGGGGTTCCTACTCTTTTCAGATATTCGAAATAATCGAGCCACTCGAAGCGGCATATACCGTTTTTCACCATCTTCAGTAAAAGCGCCAAACACCGTTGCCAGACTCAATTCCGTAGGTGGTTTTGTGGTTCCGTAGGTGGTTGGTTCTGGTATTGGTGTCTGAGAATGGCTTAATTTAAGCCGTTTCTCAAACGCCTTTCCTCCGGCAACCACCTACGGAAGCGAAAAACCACCTACGGAACACCCGCTTGGGAACAAACCCGCCGCAAGTCACCAGGCCAAGACGAATCTCGGCACACGAGGAACCGGAAATTGTCGTTCCGGAGCGCAGCCGCACGGTCACACGCCACACTCCGGAACCAAAGGCTTTTAGAAATAGGTGCTACAGCCAAGCTTGACGGCGAGGACGATGCCGGTGAGCACGGCGGCGGCGCGCATGATGTTCTCGGGGATATGGCGTGTGACCGGAGGGGCGATGGAACTGCCGATGATGCAGCCCAGGCACATGGCGATGGCGAACGGCCAGTAGACGGAGCCACGGCAGATGAACATGATCGCGGCGGAGATGTTCGCGCCGAAGCCGACCACGGTCTTCAGCGCGTTGATCTGGTGGAACGGGCCGATCTTGCCGAGGTCGAGGATCGCCAGGGCGAGGGTACCGGCGGCGGCACCGAAATATCCCGAATAGATGCCGACGAAGCTCACGCCAACCCACAGCCACCACGGGTCGTTGCGCAGACTGCCATTGGCCGTCCTACTGGCGATCAGCGCCGCGCGCTCGCCTTGCTGCGATTGGGGCAACGCCTGCGCGACAGCGTCGCGTGCGGCCGCTTTCTTCCGCGGGTTCAGCGCGATGATAAGCGCGCTGAACAGGATGAGCGGCGGCACGGCGAATTCGAAGACCTTCGCGGGCAATTCCAACAGCAGCAAGCCGCCGATGATGCCTCCGACCAAGCCGATGCAAGCGTAGACAGCCACACGGCGTCCCTGGCCCTTGAGCTCCTTGCGGGCGGAGAGCAGGCCGCC
>ENA-OOXE01001551-OOXE01001551.1-human-gut-metagenome-genome-assembly--contig:-NODE-1551-length-11652-cov-2.310080_pt1 | contig 11652 bp, 6 predicted proteins | sample MGYA00241585_ERZ501339 | MGnify/ENA primary metagenome ERZ501339 (study PRJEB25962, sample SAMEA1972463) | human gut metagenome | biome: human gut; feature: human-associated habitat; material: faeces...
AACATTCTGGAGCATGTGCGGGAGGTGTCGGCTTATCTGGAAGAAAAGCTGGACAGCCTGGCAGCAAAATATGATTTTATCACGGACAGAAGAGGCATGGGACTGATGCAGGGACTTGTCTTTGACCGTCCGGTTGCGCCTGTGATCAACGCAGCGCTGGAAAACGGTCTGATTCTGATCAATGCGGGAACCAATATTATCCGCTTCGTTCCGCCTCTTGTCATCACCGACGCAGACGTAGATGAAATGATCGAAATTCTGGATTCGTGCCTGAAAACGTTTCAGGAGCAAAACGCGTAGCTGCCGGGAAACGGCAGCGCGGCAAAAAAGAAAGAAATGGAGAGGAACATGTCTTTTTACCCAAAACTGGTCGGGGCGGTCTGCGGTGTCTGTGCTGCGGGGGCTTTGATTTATGCGGGCGCCTCTGCCCTGGATAAGGCAGGCGTTTCTGCGGACGGTATTTTGTCGTCCAAACCGACGTTGACGGTATGGTATACCGAGGAAAAACTGGAGGATTATCTTTCCGCGATGGCGCTTGAATATCAGGATGCGACCGGCGTGCGTGTTGTTCCGGTTTTGAAAAGCGGTCTGGAATATCTCGAGGCAGTAAACGACGCTTCCATCGCAGCGGAATCGATGCCGGATGTTTACCTGATCAGCAATGACGGACTGGAAAAAGCGTACCTTGCCGGGCTGGCGGTAAATGTGAAGGATCAGAATGCTGTCCTGAATACCGAAAATTTTCCGCAGACTGCACTGGACGCTGTGACCTATCAGGGACATGCGGTTGCTTATCCGCTGTATTTTGAAACCAGCGCGCTTGTATACAACCAGACGTATCTGGAGCAGGCGGCGGCAGAGCTGGAAACGGACGAGGTGTCCCTGATTCCGAAAACGATTGATGATATCCGGAATTTTGCGGATGAGTACAACGCGCCGGAAACGGTAGAATCGGTTTTCCGATGGGATGTATCTGATTTTTTCTATAATTATTTCTTTGCAGGAAATTATATCACCGTTGGCGGAAGCTGCGGGGATGATTCGTCCCGGATCAACATCTATAATCAGGATGCGGTTTACGGGCTTGCGGCGTACCAGAAGCTGAGTCAGTTTTTCTCGATCGATGCGGCGACTTCGAGCTACGACCAGGTTGTGCAGGATTTTTTGGATGGAAAGCTGGTGTATACGATTGCGACCACCGATATTCTGGATCGGGTTGCGCAGGCGAAAGCGGACGGAAGCTTTGCGTGGGAATACGGCGTAGCGTCCCTGCCGGATATCAGTGAAACGGTTTGCTCCCGCGGTATTTCCGTGACCGGAAGCATTGTTGTAAACGGCTACGGCAAGCATCAGGACGAGGCGGATAATTTCGCAGCATGGCTTTGCACGGACAGCGCGGATAAGCTGTTTGACCGCAGTACCCTTGTGCCTGCCAAAAAGAGCGCAGCGCAGCAGACGGAGGAGATGGCAGCGTTCTGGCAGGAATACAGCCAGACGGTTCCGGTGCCGAAGCTGATGGCGACTGCGAACTTCTGGGTACAGATGGAGATCGCGGAGACGAAAATCTGGGAGGGAGAAAACGTTTCGGACGTTTTAAAAGACCTTTCGGAAAAAATCATGACACAGGTAACCGGCACGCAGTACGTGGAAGAAGAATATATCGAAGTGCCTACGGAGACTCAAATCGATTACGCCGAGAGCGAAGAAGAATAAGAACGTGTATAAAAATCCAACCATAACGCATACTGTATTTCATACCGGACGCTGTCAGGGCGGACGGGAGAAGGAGGCTTGCAGGATGGTTGGATTTTTGATTGCAGTTTTATCCGGGGTTCTGATGAGCGTGCAGGGCATTTTCAATACACAGGTCACAAAAGCGTCGAGCATCTGGTCTGCGAATGTGTTTGTGCAGGCGACGGCGCTGCTGTCGTGCCTGGCAGTTTGGCTTGCAGCGGACCGGTCGAATCTGTTTGCCGTGTTTAGGAGTGAGCCGAAGTATCTGCTGCTTGGCGGCGTACTCGGCGCCGGGATTACCTGGACAGTGATTAAGGCGATGGCGATGCTTGGACCTGCAAGGGCGGTTCTGTTTATCGTGGTGGCGCAGATCGCGGCGGCATATCTTGTGGAGCTGTTTGGGCTGTTCGGCGTTGAAAAAGCAGCGTGGGAGTGGAGAAAGGCGATCGGACTTGCAGTAGCGGCTGTCGGAATTGCCGTTTTTCAGTGGAAATAGCGCCCGGAATATGCTATCCTACCAGTAGTGAGAGGTCTGCAGAAGGAGCTGGATTTTGGTATCTGCAGCCATGAAATACAAGAGAGGATGTGTATTTGATTGTCTTATCAGACGTTATTTTTACAGCAGTCTTATCGGGACTGTACGAAACAGTATGAGGAAATTCTGCACAACCCGAACCTGCCGTTGTGGGATTATGTGGTGCTGACGGCTTCGAACGAGGCTCAGGCTCAGGCATATCGTGCGCAGATTTCCTACCGCTTAAAGCATCAGATGCTCCCGGAAAAGACACACTATGCGGTGCTGCCTGATCCGGACGGCAAGCGCGTCGGAAGCGGCGGCGCGACTTTAAATGTGCTGCGATATATCCGGGAGCATGCGGCGGGTAAGCAGAGTCCGGCTGCCGTGCTGCATGGCGCAGTGCAGGGTGACGGCGCAGCAGAGAGCAGGCAGTTAGCGTCTGCGCAGCCCGGCGAAGCAGCTTGCCACGCCTTTGACGGCAAGCGTATTCTGGTCATCCATTCCGGCGGGGACAGTAAGCGCGTGCCCCAGTATTCTGCCTGCGGCAAGCTCTTTTCCCCCGTGCCGCGGATTCTTCCAAACGGCCGCAGATCGACGCTGTTCGACGAATTTATGATTGCCATGTGCGGCGTTGCGGCGCGGATGAACGCCGGAATGCTTGTCTGCTCCGGGGATGTGCTGCTGCTGTTTAACCCGCTGCAGATCGATTTTTACGGAAAAGGCGCAGCGGCGCTGTCGATTAAGGAGCCTGCAGAAATCGGCAAAAACCACGGTGTATACAGACGGGACAGGGAAGGAAACGTCGGCGGATTTTTACATAAAAAGACCGTAGAGCAGCTGCACGAAATGGGTGCGGTGGACGAGCACGGGCATGTGGATATTGACACCGGCGCGGTTATGATGAGCGTAGACCTGCTCAATTCCCTTTACAGTCTGATCGACACAGAGGAAAAGTTTGCCGCCTGTGTCAACGAACAGGCGCGGCTTTCGTTTTATGCGGACTTTCTGTATCCACTGGCGTCGGATTCCACCCTGGAGCAGTATTATCAAGAGACGCCCGAGGGTGAGTTTACACCGGAGCTGAGAGCCTGCCGGGAAAAAATCTGGGCGGCGCTGCATCCCTATCAGATGAAGCTGATCCGGATGTCACCGGCGGCATTTATCCATTTTGGGACGACCCGGGAGCTGCTGCATCTGATGACGGAGGGGATGGAGCAATTTACGCATCTGGGCTGGCAGGCGCGGATCAACACCAACAGCCAGGAAAAAAGCTATGGGGCTGGAAACAGCTATATCAGTCTGCGTGCAGACGTTGGCGCGGGAAGCTATATCGAGGACAGCTATTTGCATCATGGTACGGTTGTCGGGGAGCGCTGCGTGATCTCCGGCGTGACGCTGGACGGACAGAGCGTTCCGGCGGATACGGTACTGCATGGGCTAAAGCTGCAGGACGGCAGGTTTGTTGTCCGGATGTACGGTGTATGCGACAATCCGAAGGAAGCGGCATTATTTGGAAAAAAGATCGGCGAACCGTTGTGGACGGCGGCAGTTTATCCGATTCGAAATACGATTCAGGAAGCAGTATCTGCGACACTGCGTGCATATGAAGACGGTTTTCCAACACTGGAAGACGGGATTTCTTTAAAAGACAGCTTCAACCAGGCGGATGTGACGGCGATTCTGCCCTGGCAGGATAAGCTGGAGGATAAGGTAAAAATCGAATCCCTGTTGGAGGCCATCGACAAAAAGGATAATCTCCATGAGGCGGTGAAGGTGTTCAACGGGGAGATCAATGCGCGTGTAATCCGGCAGCTTTGCGGTCTGGCGGAAAAGCTGGACGAACAGGAGCTGTTTGAATTTTCCCGGAAAATCCGGATTTATTATGCGCTATCCTGTCTGACGAAGCAGGATAAGTATCTTGACCTGTGCCTGGATACGATCCGAAACGCGATTCTTGTCGGGGCGGTGGCAGGGCTTTCCTACGATCCGACGGCAAAAATGGAGCAGGAGGAAGTGGTGGTACGCCTGCCCGTGCGCGTCAACTGGGGCGGCGGCTGGAGCGATACGCCTCCATATTGCATGGAGCACGGCGGAACGGTGCTGAATGCGGCGGTGAAGCTGGACGGACAGAATCCTGTCGAGGCAGTTGTGAAAAAGATTCCGGGCAATCAGATCGTGCTGGCCAGCGAGGACAGCGGTGCAGAGCAGGCATTTTCTGAAATCAGTCAGCTGCAGGATTCCAGCAATCCTTACGATCCCTTTGCCCTGCATAAGGCGGCGCTGATCGCCTGCGGCATCATTCCGTACCGGGAGCAGATTTCTGTCGAAGAGGTGACGAAAAATCTCGGCAGCGGGCTCTATTTGTCCACACAGGTGATTCATATCCCGAGAGGCAGCGGCCTCGGTACGTCCTCGATTCTTGCGGGCGCATGTGTCAAGGCGATTTACCGGATGCTCGGAAAGGAGCTGACCCAGGAGGAGCTGTACAACCGGGTCCTGTGCATGGAGCAGATTATGTCCACGGGCGGAGGCTGGCAGGACCAGGTGGGAGGGCTTGCGCCTGGAATCAAAATGGTGACCAGCGATGTAGCGATTGTACAGGAAATCGGCTGCAGTCCATGCAGCATCAGCACAGAGACGCTGCAGGAGTTAAACGAGCGATTCTGCCTGATTTATTCCGGACAGCGCAGGCTTGCAAGAAACCTGCTGCGCGATATTGTAAGCCGCTATGTGAGCGGGAACCCGGATACGGTGGAGGTGCTTTATGAGATCCAGCGGATAGCGGTTTTGATGCGCTTTGAGCTGGAAAAGGGAAATGTAGACGGCTTTGCACAGCTCCTGAACCAGCACTGGGAGCTTTCCAGACGGCTGGATGGCGGCTGTACTAATACCTGTATTGATATGATCTTTAGTTCCGTGGAGGATCTGATCGACGGAAAGATGATCTGCGGCGCAGGCGGCGGAGGCTTTTTACAGGTTATCCTGAAAAAAGGCGTGACTGCGGAACAGGTGCAGAAGCGTCTGAGAGAGGTATTCCAGGACAGCGGCGTGGAGGTATGGCGCTGCAGCCTGGTGTGATGACAGCGCGTGCGGCGAAAATACGGCGTGGCAGGCGCGCTGCTGCAGAATAAGTTTAAGGGGATATTCGATATGTTGAAGGGAATTTCACCACTGATTTCACCGGAGCTGTTAAAGGTTCTTGATGAAATGGGACACGGAGACGAGATCGTGCTGGCGGATGCGAACTTTCCGTCCAGCAGCATCGGACAACGGGTGATCCGGGCGGATGGAATCGGTACGGCAGAGCTTTTGGCGGCGATTTTGCCGTTGTTTCCGCTGGATCAGTACGATCCCGAGCATTTCGTCCTGATGGAGGTCGTGCCGGGAGATACGGTTGTACCGGTGATCTGGGAGGCTTATAAGGCTCTCCTGAACTATTATGAGCCGGACACAGAGGTGCATAAGATCGAGCGGTTTGCCTATTACGAGCGCGCCAAAAAGGCGTACTGCGTGGTAGCGACCGGAGAAAAAGCTCAGTATGCCAACATTATTTTGAAAAAAGGTGTTGTGAAGTAGGGGCTGGAAAAAGGTTGGCGGGTGTATGCACAGCCTGCTTTTGCAAGTGGCGGCGAAGTGAAGGTCGTAGAGGGAGATGTAAACGGAGAGTAGTAGTTCCGGCTGGCTATGCGGTGCAGACGCTGCTGAATCAGGAGGGATACACTGGATTTTTATACCTGAGCGCAGTTTTCGGTGCAGTGCCGGAAGAAGCATAATGGATGGAAAAAGTCGCCCAGGGCGGCAGCTGCCACCGTCCTGCGGCGGTTTGTGGAGATCGTCATCGATCCGCAGACCGCAAAGGGATGGCACAGAAGAACAGCGGAAAATAGAGATAAGTAAAAAAGAGCTCCTGTTGGAACCATGCCAGGAAAGCAAGTGTGGTTTCCAACAGGAGCTTTTTTATTCATGACAATAGAATGCTCGCAGAGCGTGCATTCTATTGTATTTGGTATGCGCTGTAAGCGCGTTAGTTTGCATTTCCATCATCGACAGGGACATTGTCGGCTGCGCTGCCGTCGGAAGACGGTGCAGCTGCGGCAGACTGTGTCTGGACAGAGGTTTGTGCGGCATTTAACTGATTGATCTGTGCGTTGAGACTGTCGATTCGGTGCTGTGCCTCATCGACAGCGCTCTGTGCAGCCGCTTTTGCATTGTCATCGGCAGCCGCTGCAAGCGCTTGATCTGCAATCGCCTTATCCTCTACTGCGGTCTGGAGCTGCTGCTGCAGGCTTACGAGCAGAGCTTCGTACTGTGCAGAGTTGCTGCGCAGCTGAAGCTCGAGCCGTTCCTGCTCGATGATCTGATCTGCACCGGGGGTTGCCATGAAGACGGAGCTGTGCTCGCAGACCCTCTGGGAATCCTCGGAGGTCACCTGACCGGTCAGGATACGTTCGTTTTCCGGAAGCATTTCCAGAGTACCCTCCGTTGCAAAGGGGCAGGCATCTGCTGCGGGAAGACCGCTGTAGGCGCAGACACTACCCTGATAGTGTACGTCACAGGTTTCGGTCGGAACCGTATCTGCAGCAAAATATTCTGTCTTTAAGGTTTCACCGCAGAGTGCGGTCGGCAGCTTACCAGACTGCGCGCAGACAGTCTGAGCGACGATATCGGCAGGCTGGGAGAAGGATTTGTTTTCCAGACCTTCATGCACCTGACTCATGACTGCTTTCCAGAGCTTCTTTGCAAGGCTTCGTTCCTCGCCCTTGCGCAGCTTTGTGTTGTTGTCATAACCTGTCCAGGTCGTACAGGTGTAGTACGGTGTGTAGCCGGAGAACCAGATATCGTTATAATCGGACGTCGTACCGGTTTTACCGGCGATGGACATACCGCCGAAGTTGACAGCAGTACCGGTGCCGGAGGTGACAACATCCTGCATTGCGCTCGTTAAGAGGAATGCGGTGGAGGGCTTGATGACCTGCGTACCCTCGGTGCTGGTGTTATCCAAAATAACGTTGCCGTCGTGATCTTTTACAATCGTATACAGCTTGGGTCTGATATACTGCCCGCCGTTTGCGATGGTGGCATAAGAGGCGTTTAATTCGATGTTTTTTACACCGTATGTGATACCGCCAAGGGCGAGGGCCTGCTGGACGTCGGAGAAAATCTTGCCGTTTTTCTCTACGCCGTCTACCAGCGTGGTAAAGCCGAATTTCTGTAAATATTCATAGCCCAGACGGGGGGTGATTTGCGTCAGGACCTTTACCGTAACGATATTTAAGGAGTCCCGGATACCATCCCGCAGGGAACAGATGCCGCGGTAGCCGCTGGAATACCAGTTGGATACCGGTCTGCCATTGTCATAGTTGAAGGGACCGTCGACCTCGACATCCGCGAGAGTCATGCCGGCGCTGTCCAGCGCGGGAGCATAGGTGGAGACGATCTTAAAGGTGGAACCCGGCTGACGGACCGCATCGGTGGAGCGGTTCAGGGTCAGGTTTCCTTCCTTGGTGCCGCGGCCGCCGATCATGGCAACGACATAGCCCGTGGACTGATCCTCAATCGTTAAGGAAATCTGGGGCTGGGGCGTCAGGGTGATGGATTCGCCGATAATTTCCGCACTGTCGGGAATCGTAGCAGCCTTATAAGCCTCGATCGCTTCATTCGCCTCTTCCTGAGAGCTGTACAGGAGGTTGAAGTTTTTGTCGCCGTTTTCCTGGTAATAGGATTTGTACTTTTCCGAGCTGATGTTGACGATGCCGCCTTCCTCCTCAGAATCAGGATCGCGGTAGGTCAGCTGGTAGCTTAACAGCCAGCGCGTGCCGTCCGGATAGAGGGATTCGTCAGAAGCAACGGAGTCACAGATCGCCTGAATATCGGGATCCATGGCGGAGAAAATGCTCAGACCGCCGGAATAAACCATGACGTAAGCCTGGGTTTCGGTATAGCCGGCTGCGATCAGGTCTTCGGTTACGGCTTCTTTGACTGCATCCGCATAGTAAGAGTCTACGGAAGAATCTCCGCCGACTTCGAGGTTGGCGGTCTGGATTCTGCGGTATAAGCTGTCAGTATCCGATTCCGCCTCATCGTACTGCGCCTGTGTGATATAGCCCTGCTCAAGCATGTTGGTCAGCACCTTTTCACGGCGATCCTGATTTTTGTCAGGATGGGTCAGCGGATTATACTTGGACGGGTTCTGGGTGATTCCGGCGATGGTCGCGCATTCGGAAAGGCTTAACTCCCAGACGTTTTTGTTGAAATAACGCTTGGAGGCAGCCTGTACGCCCAGCGTGTTCTGGCCCAGGTTGATCGTGTTCATGTATTGTTCCAGGATCTTGGATTTGTCGTTGGTATCTTTTTCCAGCTGAATCGCAAGATACTGCTCCTGGACTTTTCGCTTGATTCGTTCGCCCAGCGTCTTTTCCTGAGTCCAGGTCGTCAGAACGGTATTTTTGATCAGCTGCTGGGTGATGGTGCTGGCACCCTCCTGCCGTTTGAAGCCGGTCTTTACGGCGGTTACGCCGGCACGGAGAATCCCCATGATGTCGATACCGTTGTGCTGGTAAAAACGCTCATCCTCGATGGCGACAAAGGCGTTTGCCAGATCGGTGGGAATCTGATCCATCGTAACGGGGACACGGTTGGAGTCCTCGGCGATCAGCTTCGCCATCTGGTTTCCCTTGCTGTCATAAATAAAGGAAGAGTATCGGGTGGGAGTTGCATCCTCCAGTGTGATGGTAGGTGCAGAATCTATAATCCCCTTGAAAACCCCCAGTCCGGCGCAGATGCCGATAATCCCGATTGCAATGACGCATAAAAGCAGCACCTTGGAAAAGGTGAGCAGGCATTTGCGTCCGAGCTTCGAAGATGTGGACTGGAGTGCTTTCTTTTTCTGTTTTACACTCTTTTTGCCATAATTCATGCAATGAAACCTCCTTGGTTTTGGACATTACCTCCCCTGATTATAGCAAAATCGGGCAGGTAAATAAAGGTTTTTCTGCCATATTAAGATATTGTTCACAAAAAGAAATGCTGTTATACTGGTTGGGAAGCGGGAAACGCCTGTCAGGGGACAGATGAGAAACCGCAGGGCAGCTGTAGAATGGAGAATTTTTATGGAAGAAAAAGAAACGGTCAGGGAGCCTTACCGGATGGTGCTGGAGGGCGGTCAGGCAGAGCTGGTGGAAAAAAAATCGCGCTTTATCGCAAACGTCCGTCCGGTCGAATCCGAAGCAGAGGCGGTTGCGTTTATTGATGAGATGAAGAAAAAATACTGGGACGCCCGGCATAATTGCTCGGCATTTGTCATCGGCACGAAAGCGGAGCTGACGCGCTGCAGCGACGATGGCGAGCCCTCCGGGACGGCGGGACGTCCGATGCTGGAGGTGCTTTTAGGCGAGGGCGTAAGAAACGTCGCAGTCGTTGTGACGCGGTATTTCGGCGGCGTGCTGCTGGGCACGGGCGGCCTTGTCCGTGCCTACACCACCGCCACGGCCCGTGCGCTGGAAGCCGCCGAGGTCGTCACGGTGCGCAGCGTGGTGGAGCTGGAAGTCACGGTGGACTACTCGCTCTATGAGCGGGCGGCTCTGCTCATCAACGGGGCGGGGGCGAAGCTTGCAGACCCCCAGTTCACCGACCGCGTGACCCTGCGCTGGCAGATGCCCGAAGGCACGGAGCCGCCTTTGCTGGAACAGCTCCGGGAGCTGACGCGGGGCACAGCGCAGGTGCGCGTTTCGAAGCCGTTTTACGCACCCTTTTGATACCCTCTCAGTCACGCTTCGCGTGCCAGCTTCCCCTCTCTGTCGCTAACGCGACATCTCTCCCCGGCCGGGGAGAGTCTTTCCTCAAAGGGGCGAGCCCTTGGCAGTCGGGTATCAGTTTGCGCAGTCGCTTCGCTCTGAGATCGGCAGCGTCGAGCGGTTCGCGGGCAGGTTTATTTTTTGGAATGACAGCGATTTTCCCCCTTCGACAGGGCCGTTTTGCTAAAATAGCGGCGGGGAAGGGGGCGCAGAAACGAAAGCGAGGGATTTCGGATGGATGTACGCCAGCGTACCGAAGAGATCGAGCGGCTGACCTTTGCCCCATGGGCGACCTTCAGCGATGCCAGCCGGGGCCGAGCAAGGCCGGAGCCGCAGGACCCCATCCGCCCCGTGTTCCAGCGGGACCGGGACCGCGTGCTCCACTGCAAGGCGTTCCGGCGGCTCAAGCAGAAGACGCAGGTCTTCCTCTCGCCGGAAGGCGACCTCTACCGCACCCGGCTGACGCATACGCTGGAAGTTTCGCAGATCGCCCGCACCATTGCCCGCGCCCTGCGGTTGAACGAGGACCTGACCGAAGCCATCAGTCTGGCCCACGACCTTGGGCACACTCCCTTCGGCCACGCGGGCGAAAGCGCGCTGGACAAGCTCTGCCCGGACGGCTTCAAGCACTACCGCCAGAGTCTGCGGGTCGTGGATAAGCTGGAAAAGGACGGCAAGGGCCTGAACCTGACGTGGGAGGTGCGCAACGGCATCATCACCCACACCAAGGGCACATGGGCGGCCACGCCGGAAGGGCGCATCGTTCGGATGGCGGACCAGATCGCCTTCGTCAACCACGATATCGAGGATGCAGTCCGCGCCGGGGTGCTGGACCCGGCCACCCTCCCCAAGGAGTGCACGGCGGTGCTGGGCGAGACGAAATCCCAGCGCATCACGACCATGATCAACAGCATCCTGCTCCACAGCGACGGCGATGTGGCCGTGGGCAGCGAGGAGGAAGAAGCCTTCCTCGCCCTGAAGGATTTCATGTACGCCAACGTCTACACCGACCGCACCGCCAAGCGGGAAGAGCAAAAAGTGGAAAAGGTCCTCACGGAGCTTTACGAGTATTACCTGACCCACATCGACCAGATGTCCAACTTCTACTTGCAGCTGGCCTATCAGGAGGGCAGGGACCGCGCCGTGACCGACTACATCAGCGGCATGAGCGACGAGTTCGCCATCCGGACCTTTGAGGATGTGTTCGTGCCCCGCAAGTGGCACGTATTATAAAAGGAGCAGGGAAAAGACAAAATGATCCCACACGAATATATTGAAGAGCTGACCCGCCGGACGGACATCGTGGATCTGGTGGGCAGCTATGTCCAACTGAAACGGAAGGGCCGCCTGTACGGCGGGCTGTGCCCCTTTCACAGTGAGAAGACCCCCTCGTTCTATGTTTACCCGGACACCCAGAGCTTTTACTGCTTTGGCTGCGGGGCGGGCGGCGACGCCATCACCTTTGCGAAAAAGATCAACAGCATCAGCTATGGCGAGGCCGTCAAGCTGCTGGCTGGCCGCGCCGGGATGCCGGAGCCGCAGGAGGACGACAAGACCGGGCGGATGCGCAGCCGCATCCTCTCGATGAACAAGGAGGCCGCGCGGTTC
>ENA-OOXE01001560-OOXE01001560.1-human-gut-metagenome-genome-assembly--contig:-NODE-1560-length-11581-cov-4.093528_pt1 | contig 11581 bp, 10 predicted proteins | sample MGYA00241585_ERZ501339 | MGnify/ENA primary metagenome ERZ501339 (study PRJEB25962, sample SAMEA1972463) | human gut metagenome | biome: human gut; feature: human-associated habitat; material: faeces...
CCGATGTTGTCGAAGCCGTAATAGCCCGAGATCAGAATGTTAACCATTCGTCACCCCGCAGATCCTGCGCACAAGGCGGTAAATGAGCTCCGCCACAATGACCACGGCTGTGCCGATGAGAAGTCCGAAGAGGATGCCCCAGCCGGTGCGCAGCAGGCTCAGCAAAAACGGCGTGCGGATGTGCAGGAACGTGTTGACCACGCTGACAAGGCCGATGGTCATGCCCATGCCGAAGATCATCGGCAGGAATCTCATTCTGCGGCGCAGCGACCAGATGAAAAGCATCAGCATCGGCCAGCCGACGATCATTTCCTTCGTGCGCGGGCGGGCAATGAGCGTATTTTCCAGGAAGTTGCGGAACGCAAGCTCCCTTGCCGACGTCGTGGTCGAGTTGCCGGTGCGGTACATATAGTAGGCGAACACCAGCAGCATGAACACCGCCGCCACCGCGATGACGACGATCGCAAGGAACCAGCCGAGTTTCATCGGCGTCTGCATCAGCTCGCCGAAATAGGCGTTGAATCGCTTGACGCGGTTTTTCTCCCCGCGCTGTCCCGCGTGGGCGAGGACGGCCTCGCGCGCGCCGGTCTCTTCGTAAGCGAATACGATCAGGTAAGCGAGGATGAAAAGTCCGATGGGGATGAGCTGCATGATCTTCACGCCGCGGTAGAGCTCCATCTCGATCATGTAGGAGAGCTGCGAGAGCGCGGAGGTCGCAAGCAGCGAACCGCAGAACGCGGTCAGGATGGTCAAAGCGGAAACGCCGAGCGTGTAGCCAAGGAGCTTTCCAAAGCGCACGCGCGGCTCGCTCCTTCTCTTTTCCATCAGCATGCGGCAGAGGCCCACCGCCGCAAGCGACGGCATCACGATGCCGCCGGACATGGAGAGCAGCAGGCGGAAAAGCGAAGGCTTCAGCACGCTGAGCGCGGCAAAGCCCAGCACACCGAGCGCCAGAAGGATCATGCGCCAGCGCGCGCCGATGTGGAAGAAGAGGTCAAAGAGCAGCACCAGCAGCGCCGCCGTGCCGACGCTCTGCACGATTCGCAGCGCCAAAGGCGGCGTTTTCAGCTCCATCGCCGGCACCGTGCCGCGCGTGTAGCCGAGGGGGGCAAGGCGCGCATCAAGGTCTTTGAGCATCTTTTCATAGTCGGCAGGATCGGTGACATAGGTCCATTCCTTCTCGTCGGCGTCCCAGCTCACGTCGTTGTCCGGCTCCAGGATCATCTTGAGGAAGATGATCTTGCAATTACGCTCGGCGATGGCTCTAAAGAACGTGTTCGTGATCTCCTCGGGGCCTTCGTAGCCGCAGTACTGATAGCGGTTCTGGATGTAGGCCCACTCGTTGAAGACGCGCACGCCGTGATAGCCCGTTTCATTGAGCAGATCCTCAATGCCCGGCCAGGTGAGGTTGAGGCTCTGGTCGTTCTGCTCCATCATGGCGACGCTCGCGCCGCTCTCGTTGAGATACTGCACGAGCATATCCCAGCCCTCGTCGCTCTCGTAGCCGACAAGCTCCTTGCCGCTGTTCATAAAGTAAGGCGCATCATAATGCTTGAGCACATCGATATAAGCCGCCGCAAACTTTGTGCCGTTCATGTCCTTCTTCGTCACGGTACGCGGAATGATCTCGTAGCCGTGGCGCTCGAGCAGCTCCACCGTATCGGGCCAGATGCCGAGGCAAAGGTCGAGCAGCTTTTCGCCCTTCATGCCGTTTTTCTGCTGCTGGACGAAGAGGAAGCCGTGCTCGCCTTCAAGATAGGTCTTGGCTTCAAAATCTTCAAAGCGGGCGGTGAAAGCGTCGAGGATCCACTCGTAGCCCGCCGCCGTCTCGGTCCAGATGAGGCAGTCGCTCACGTCGGTGCTCTCGCGCAGCCACGCCGCGACCTCGGCGGGGTAGCTATCCTCCCAGCCGTAGTTTTCCATCGCCTTTTTCACAGTCATCGCGTGCACAGGGATGGCCGCGCTCTGGTGCAGGTCGAGCGCGCTCGCCTCGCTGAGCGCCACCTTGTCCACGCCGAGGGAGCGGAACAGGTCGAGCCACTCATCCTCGCTCATTTCAGACTGGCGCGCCATGGCGCGCAGGCTCGAATAGTCGAGGACACATTCGTAATATTTGTTGTTCTCCTCGGTCTGCATGCGCCCGGCGATCGGCACGAGCGAAACGAGCAGCGCCAGCAGTGCAAGAAGCACGAGAAGCTTGTCTTTTTTCAGAAACCTTTTCATTGGCAGTTCTCCTTCTGCGCCCATGCGCAGGGTAATTTAGAGTGTATCGAGCGCCACCGGCTCGCCGATGGCCTTGGCATAGGCATAGATCTTTGCAACATCTTCGATGTATTCCGCGCGCAGATATGCCTGCGCAAGGTCCTTCCCCACGGCGAGCACGCCGTGATTAGCGAGCGTGCAGCCGCCGCGGTCCCTGAGCGCAGGGATGGCGTTCGTGCCGACGGCCTCCGTCCCCGGCGCGGCGTAGTCCGCGCAGCGGATGTCGCCGCCCAAAAAGATGCACGATTCGATCAATACCGCGGGGATGCTTTTCCGCACGACGGCAAACGCCGTCGCATAGGGCGAATGCGTGTGGAAGACGGCGTTCGTCTCGCCATACGCCTTGTAGACCGCCGCGTGCATGCGCCACTCGCTCGAGGGCTGCAATTCACCCTCCAGCACCGTGCCGTCGAGCTTCATATACACGATGTCCTGTGCGCGCAGTACATCATAGCGCACGGATGTCGGCGTGATGAGCATTTCATCGGGCGCGACGCGGCAGCTCATGTTGCCGCTCGTGCCGGAAAACAGGCCCTCGCGGAACGCCTCAAGCGATTTGTCCACGATCTCCTGACGAAGAATATCCAGATTTTGTTCCATTTAGATCACCAGATTGTCCTTGCCGATGCTGCCGTCCGTAAAATAGCGGTGCAGATCGTAGGGAGAGTAGATACCAAGGTCGGTCACGACGCCCGAGACGAGATGCGGCGGCGTGATATCGAAGGCGGGATAGTAGCCCTTCACACCCTCCATCGCCGTGCGCACGCCCATGGCTTGGAGCGTGAAGTTCGGGTCGCGCATCTCAATGTGGATGCTGTCCACCGTCTCGTGTCCCTGATCGGGCGCGCCAGTGACAAAGTACGGGATGCCCATGTACTTGGCGACGATGGCGTTCTGGAACGTGCCGACCTTATTGACGACGTGGCCGTCGCAGCAGATGGCGTCCGCCGCGGTGGTGAAAACGTCGACCTTTTCGTTCTGCATGACGAACGCCGGCATATTGTCGGAGATGACCGTCACGTCAAAGCCCATGTCGTGGCAGACGGACGCCGTCAGGCGCGCGCCCTGAAAATACGGGCGCGTTTCGGGGCAGAACAGCCGGATGTTTTTGCCGCGGCTGCGGCACTCACGAAGCATCGTGCCGACGATGGTCTCGGCGAAGCAGTGCGTCATCACCGTTCCGTTGTCGGGGAACATATCGACTAAGTACGAGCCGATCTTCGCCATTCTGTTATAGCGCACGTTGTTGAGCTCGATGGTCTTATTCTTGATGGCCTCGGCCACATTCTCCCCCGCTGAAAGCGCGCGCTCGGCCTCTTTCAGGCAGATGTCGCACAGAAGCGTCATGCGCTTTTGCGTCGTGGGGCGCGCGTGGGAAATGGTGTAAGCCGCTTTCTTGAGGTATTCCATCTGCTCGTCCGCCGATTTGCCGCGGCATTCCCACGCCGCGAGCGCCATGCCCATCGGTGCCGCCGTGTAGGGGCCCGCGCTCTGCGTCACCATGTCGGTGATGGCCCGCGCGACTTCCTGATGTGTGCGGCAGGTGACAAATTCGACCTTTGCGGGGTAAATGCGCCGGTCCAAGATGCGCACCTCGCCGTCTTCAAACCACGCAACATTCTCGTAGCGCAGCAAAAAGGCGAGGTCTTTGTCCGCTCTCTCCATGTTTCTTCTCTCTCACTTTCTATAAAGGCGCTCAACGGCACGCTCCATGTCGGCGCGCACCTTGTTCTCGTCCAGCGTCTTGAATTCACCGTTTTCGTACAGGATCTTGCCGTCCACCATCGTCATGCACACGTCGCCCGCCTGCGCCGAGCAGGTCAGGAGCGCGGGCGTGTCGAAATTGGGATAGAGGTGGGGCTTGCTTAAATCAAGCGCAATGATGTCAGCCTTTTTGCCGACAGCCAGCACGCCGGTGTCGTCGCGGCCCTGCAATTTTGCGCCGTTGACCGTCGCCATATCGAGCACCTCCTGCGTGGAGATCAGCGTCGGGTCGTTGTGATAGCCGTCGTGCATGATCTCAGCGAGGTGCATCTCCTCGAACATATTTAAATTGTTGTTGCTGGCCGTGCCGTCGGTGCCGAGCGTCACGTTGATGCCCTTGTCCATCATCTGACGGATGGGGGCAAAGCCGCTGCCGAGCTTTAAGTTCGACGTCGGGTTGTGGATGACGCTGACGCCGCGGGCTTTCAGAATGTCCATGTCGCGCTCCGTCACGGCGACGCAGTGCGCCGCCGCCGTGGGCGAATCGAACGTGCCGAGCGATTCGAACCACTCCGTCGGCGTTTTGCCGTAGCGCTCGATGCACTCGCGCTGCTCACGCGCGGTCTCGGCGAGGTGGATGTGCATGCGCCCGCCCTTTTCGCGGCAGAGGTCGCTGTACGCCTTGACGATATGGCTCTTGCAGGTATACTCCGCGTGGATGGAAAAGTCAATGTGAATGCGCCCGTCCGCCGCGCCGTGGTACTTTTCAAAAAGCGCGAGCGATTCGGGGATCTGCGTGTTCTGCTCCACGGTCTGGTTTTCGTCAAAGCACTGCACACAGCGGTTCAGGTTCGCCTTGATCCCCGCCTCTTCGACCGCCCAGACGGTCTCCTCGGGGAAAAAGTACATATCGGAAAAGCTCGTCGTGCCGCCCGCGATCATCTCGATCAGGGCAAAGCGGCTCGCTGCGGCGATATCCTCGCGCACGAGCTTGTCCTCGATCGGGAAAATGGCCTTGAAGAGCCAGTCCTGCAAAGGCAGTCCGCTGCCGATGCCGCGCATCAGCGTCATGGCGATATGGCTGTGGCAGTTGATGAGTCCCGGGGCAAGGAGCCTGCCGCTCATATCCTTTTCAAGGTCATAGGCCTTTTCGGGTTTTCCCTCACCGATATAGTCGATCTTCGCCTCATCGACGCCGAGATAGGCGCCGTGCAGCGTTTCATATCCGTTTTCCTTGCGCAGCAGAATGTCCGCGCCTTTCAAGAGTGTTCTCACAAAAGAGCCTCCTATCTGCATTTTATCTCATTATGCAGTCTATCACGCGTGCTTTCAGATTGCAACGGGCAAAAGGATTAAGTTTTTCCATATTGCTGACCATGTCGACAAAAATTTCTTATTTTGCAAGCTCAACTACTTAAAATTTCACTATTGAATTTCCTAATATGCCTGATTATAATTAGCGCATACTTTTTCTTAAGGAGTGAAACCGGTATGAGCAAAGTCTATATCCCGCAGGACTACCACACCCCGCTGTCTGTCTATGAAATGCAGCGCGCCATCGAATTCATCAAGAGCAATTTTCAGGTCAATCTGAGCAATGCCCTCAATCTCCGCCGGGTTTCTGCTCCGCTGTTCGTGGATGAAAATTCTGGTCTGAACGACAACCTCAACGGCGTCGAGCGTCCCGTCTCCTTTGACATTCCCGACGTCGGCACCAATGCCCAGGTCGTTCATTCGCTGGCCAAGTGGAAGCGTCTTGCGCTCAAGCGCTACGACTTCAAGGTCGGCAAGGGCCTGTTCACCGACATGAACGCCATCCGCCGCGACGAAGAGGTCGACAACCTCCACTCCGTCTATGTGGACCAGTGGGACTGGGAAAAGGTCATCTCCGCAGACGACCGCAACGTCGCTTATCTCAAGCGCACCGTGCGCGATATCGTCTCCGCCGTCAGCGAGACGAGCAGCGCGCTGAATGTCGCTTTCCCCTCCCTGCACACCAAGCTCCCCAGTGAGGTCTTCTTCATCACCACGCAGGAGCTCGAAGACCTCTATCCCGACCTGACACCCAAGCAGCGCGAGGATGAGATCTGCAAGAAGAAGGGCGTCGTCTTCCTGATGCAGATCGGCAAGATCTTAAAGTCCGGCATCAAGCACGACGGCCGCGCCCCCGACTATGACGATTGGGAGCTCAACGGCGATATCCTCTACTGGAACGAAGTGCTCGGCCATGCGTTCGAGATCTCTTCCATGGGTATCCGCGTCGACCCCAAGTCCCTCGACTCCCAGCTGACGATCGCCGGCTGCGACGACCGCCGCGCGCTCCCCTTCCACAAGATGCTGCTGAATGGCGAATTGCCCCTGACCATGGGCGGCGGCATCGGCCAGAGCCGCCTGTGTATGCTGCTGCTGGGCAGCGCCCACATCGGCGAAGTTCAGGCAAGCGTCTGGGACGAAGCCACCCGCGAAGCCTGCGCCAAGGCCGGCATCCCGCTGTTGTAACAGCCAGCATTCTTTTCAAGGCCGCCCCATGGGTCTTCCCGTGGGGCGGCCTTTTTGCGCTGTAAAAAAATCCCCCAAAATTTTTGCTTTTTTCCTTGACAGAACGTTGTGTTCCGTCTATAATGAACGCAGTTCATTTTGAGGTGATCACATGAATCTTACCGCAACCTCCAAAGAGGATATCTTAAAAGCCAGTCGTACCCTCATCCAGCAAAATGGATGGGCTGCGGTCAACATCCGCGCCGTGGCTGCGGCCTGTGGTGTGTCGGTGGGCTGCATCTACAACTACTTTGGATCCAAGACCGAGCTGGTGAGCGCCACGGTGGAAAGCATCTGGAACGATATCTTCCACCGCCCGGAGGACGAAGCCGTCTTCCGAGACACGCTGGCCTGTGTCCGCTGGATGTACCGGCAGTTGGAATACGGCTGCGCCCAGTATCCCGGCTTTTTCACGCACCACTCCCTTGGCTTTATGCACCAAGGCACGGCAGATGGAAAACAGCAGATGCAGCAGGCGTGGCAGCACATCCTGCGGCAGCTGCATCTCGTCCTGCAGCAGGACCCCAACGTCCGGCCGGACGCCTTCAATGACCAGTTCACCGCCGAACGGTTTGCCGGGGTCCTGTTTTCCCAGATGCTGTCCGCGCTGGTGCAGCAGGATTTCGACCCGTCCATGGTGCTGGAGATCGTCCGACGAGCCCTCTATTAAAAAACTTCCCACGGATTCGTGGGGATTTTTTATCCGTCAAAGTGAACATTGTTCAATCAAGGAGGTGATGTTCCGGACCCTCAGGCAGGACCCCGCTGCATTCCCCCATTCCACCCATTTCACACAACAAAGGAGATTTTTACGATGCGTGCGATCTTTGAAACGCTTTTTGACATTATTTATCTGCTCACCGTCCTTTCCGTGGGCATCCGCATGATCCGGAACAGCAAAGGCTCCGCCCAATTCCAGCTGTTTGGCTGGATGGCTGTGGTGCTGGGTGCCGGTGACTCTTTCCATCTGGTGCCCCGCGCACTGGCTCTGTGCACCACCGGCCTTGACAGCTATGTCTTCCAGTTGGGTCTGGGTAAGTGGATCACCTCGGTCACCATGACGGTGTTCTATGTGCTGCTGTACTACGTCTGGCGTCAGCGCTACCACATCCACGGCCAGAAGGCCGTGACCTTGGCCGTCTACGCTCTGTCGGCTGCCCGTGTGATCCTCTGCATGATGCCCCAGAACCAGTGGCTCACCAACCATTCCCCCCTGTCTTGGGGCATCTACCGCAACATCCCCTTCGCGCTGCTGGGTCTGCTGGTCATCGTGCTGTTCTACCGCAGTGCCAAAGAGAGCCACGACACCGCGTTCCGCTGGATGTGGTTCACCATCGTGCTGAGCTTCGGCTTCTATATCCCGGTTGTGCTGTGGGGCGATGTGATCCCGGTCATCGGTCTTCTGATGATCCCCAAGACCTGCGCCTATGTGTGGACCGTCCTCATCGGCTATGCTGCAATGAAGGCGGAATACAAGAAAGAAAACTGATTCGTCTCCCTCTGCTTCACACAAAAAAGGCCCTGTTTCCCGGCGGCATCCACCGTCAGAAAACAGGGCCTTTTTGTTGCAGTTTATCGGCGATTTCCGCCCGCCAGCCAGACGAGCCACGCATAGAACAGATTCATCAGCAGGATGCCCACGCTCCACAGCACGGTCTGCCGGGTGGTCTGCTCATAGACCAGCAGGAAGGGATACGGCCCGGTCCAGAGCCGCTGGTAGTTGGCCCAGAGCGCAATGGCTCCGTACACCGCCGTCGGCACCAGTGCCAGCGGGATGTTCCGGGCACTCAGCCGCGGTTCCCGCTCCAAGAAAACGAAGGAGACGAAGACGCACAGCGGGTTGAGCAGGTGGTGGTAGAGCATGGAACTCTCAGTCAGCAGGAAGCGGACGCCGCCCTCGTTGGGGTAATAGGGGGCCAGTACGAAGACCACGGTCAGGAAGGTCATGGTCAGGCAGCACGCAGCCAGAAATTTCAGCCGCTTGACCCACCGGGGCAGCTCCCGCCCGGAGATCAACGCCCACACCTGACACACCGCCACCAGCAGACAGACCCCCGCCGAAAAAATGTTGGAGTTCTCGGTATAGAAGGTCAGGGTCTGGTCACCCACAGCCTCCCAGCTCATTCGGATGGCGGTGGGCTCCATGTACACGACAGCCAAGTTCAGCAGGATGGAAAGCACCCGGCGCAGCTTGTCCAAAAGCGAATGTTGTTTCATTTTTCTCCAATTTGTAATCAAATTACCGCAAAAAGCTCCCCCTTTGGGAAAGACTCTCTCCGGCCGGAGGGAGATGTCGCGTATACGACAGAGGGTGGACAGCTGGCATTGCGAAGCAATGACTGAGAGGGCTTACTTTGCGGTATTGATAAAGCTGCGGTTATCCCACAGGTACTTGATGCCGGAAATGGAGGTAGCCGCGGCCACCAGCCAGCACAGCCAGTGGGAGATCAGCCAGACGTCCAGATTGCCGATCATGGTGTGGCCATAGGTCAGCGAGACGCCGAAGAAGTAGAAGATGATGGTCAGCATCTGGAGCACGGTCTTCACTTTGCCCCACATGTTTGCGGCGATCACCTTGCCGTCCTTGGCACCGGCGGCCACCATCCGCAGACCGGACACCGCGAACTCGCGGGCCAGAATGATGCAGAGCACCACCGGGCTGCACACACCGTCCCGCATCATGTAGATGAAGGCGACCGTCGTCAGCAGCTTGTCGGCCAAGGGGTCAGCAAACTTGCCGAAATCGGTGACCATGTGCCACTTGCGGGCCAGATGACCGTCCAGATAGTCGGTAAAGCTGGCGATAGCGAAGACGATGCCCGCGGCCAGATACCACGAAGCGTTGAAGTTGTCGGTGCCGAGCTGGGTCATAGAGGCAAAGATCATGAAGACCGGCACCAGAATCATGCGGCTCAGAGTCAGCTTATTGGGGAGATTCATACAAAATACCCTCCTATTTGTTATTTTGCGACCGTACCATACAGATCGTAAAGGTCGCTGTCGTCCACCAGAATGTCATAGAACTCGCCGGGGTAGAGCGGCTCCTCGCTGGAAACGCAGACGTTGCCGTCCACTTCCGGCGCGTCGCCCGCCGTGCGGCAGAGGTACAGGCCGCTCTCGTCATCGATGCCGTCGCAGATGACCCGGACGGTCTGGCCGACCTTGGCCGCCTGTTTCTGGGCCATGATGCCGGTCTGGATCTGCATCACCAGCTCGGCGCGCTTGTCCTTGACCTCCTGCTCGATCTGGCCGTCCATCTTGGCGGCCACGGTGTTCTCTTCCGCCGAGTAGGCAAAGCAGCCCAAACGGTCGAACTGGACCTCCTTGACGAAGTTGCACAGATCCTCGAACTGCTCCTCGGTCTCGCCGGGGAAGCCCGCGATCAGGGTGGTGCGCAGGGTGATGCCGGGGATCTGACGGCGGAGTTTGCCGATAACCTCCAGCAGCTCGGCGCGGTTGGAGCGGCGGTTCATGTTCTTGAGGATGGTGTCGTTGCAGTGCTGGATGGGCAGGTCGAGGTAAGGCACGACCTTCTCGTTCCGCTGCATCGCCGCGATGAACTCATCGGTGATCCGCTCCGGGTAAGCGTACATGATGCGGATCCACTCGATGCCCTGCACCTTGTTCAGCTTGTCCAGCAGCTCGCAGATGCTGCCCGGCTTGCCCCAGTCCTCGCCGTAGGCGGTGGGGTCCTGCGCCACGATGATGAGCTCCTTGACGCCCTCACCGGCCAGCCAGCGGGCCTCGGCCACACAGTCGGCCATGTCACGGCTGCGCAGCGGGCCGCGGATGCCGGGGATGGCGCAGTAGTGGCAGCGGTTGTTGCAGCCCTCAGCGATCTTTAAGTACGCATAGTGGGCGGGCGTGCCGATGACGCGCTTGCCGCCCAGCGGGAAATCTTTCTTCAGGCCGTAGCTTTCGAGGTGCTCCTCGCCGTTGAAGAGCCGGGCCACGATGGAGTCGATGGCCTTGTTGGAGGCGCAGCCCACCACGGCGTCCACTTCGGGGATCTCCTCCTCGATCTGGCTGCGGTAGCGCTCGGCCAAGCACCCGGTGACCACGACCTTCAGGTTCGGGTTCTGCTGCTTGTAGGAGCACGCCTCAAGGATGTTCTCGATGGCCTCGGTCTTGGCGCTCTCGATGAAACCGCAGGTGTTGACGAGGATGACATCGGCTTCGCCCAGCTCCGTCACCGTCTCGTGGCCGGCGGACAGCAGGATGTGGACCATGCCGTCCAGATCCACCTGATTCTTCGGGCAGCCAAGGGAAATACATGCAATTTTCATAAAGGGGATATACTCTCTTTCTTCTACGATTGGGTTCTCCTTCATACAACCTCTCCGTCATTGCTTCGCAATGCCACCTCCCCTTGTAGGGGAGGCCTTGGCAGTCCTCGCAAAGTTCCCGGTTTCGCCAGAGGCTCCCCTACTAGGGGAGCTGCTGAGCGAAGCGAAGCTGAGAGGTTGTACAGAGAATCCGTTACTCTTCTTCGATCCGCCGAATCGCTTCTTTGATCACCGCATACGCGAACCCGCGCCGCATCAGGGCGGCCACCACAAGGTCGCGGCGGCCCGCTTCCAGCTTTTTGCGGTAGCGGCCCTCCACCAGCGCGGCGGCGGCTTCAAGCTCCGGGTCCTCACCGCCTTCCTCCGGGGCGTAGACCACTTCCAGCGCCTGTTCGATCTGCTGGGTGCTCAGGCCCTTCTGCCGCAGATTCTGCGCGGCGGCACGGCGGCTCTTTTTCGCCGCCAGCAGCCCGTGGGCGCGGGCCTCGGCGTAGCGCTCGTCGTTGACGTACTCCCGCTCCACCATCTCGGCCACCACCGCCGCCGAGGTCTGCTCGGTGAAGCGGCGGTTCAGCCGCTCGTACAGGATGCCGGAGGACAGTTCCTGCCCCGCCAGAAGCTCCATCGCGCGGGCGCGGGCCTTGGCGGCGTCGGTGGATTTTTCCTCCTCCGCCAGCGGGCGGCGGTTGTGCATAAAGGCCATTTACTCTTCCACCATGATGTCCAGCTCGCTCTCGCTGCTGCGGGTGGGAGCCTTGACCACCGGCTCCTTGGCCGGGGCCTTTTCGCCG
>ENA-OOXE01001563-OOXE01001563.1-human-gut-metagenome-genome-assembly--contig:-NODE-1563-length-11555-cov-1.802261_pt1 | contig 11555 bp, 9 predicted proteins | sample MGYA00241585_ERZ501339 | MGnify/ENA primary metagenome ERZ501339 (study PRJEB25962, sample SAMEA1972463) | human gut metagenome | biome: human gut; feature: human-associated habitat; material: faeces...
AGCACGGTTGAAACGACGCGCCAGAAGCGGTTCTGCGGGTGCGCGTAGAAAAACGCCGCCTCCCTTGACTTGACCGACGGGAACGAGCCCAGGATCAGCACGCGTGACTTTTCGTCATACAGCGGCGGAATATTATGGACCTGCGTCTTAAGCTCCATTTTCTCGTCCCCTTTCTGCCTTTTTTGCCATTTTAACACAGGAAAATCAAATCGCCAAGTCCCGTTTCCTCCGTCTGCGTGCGCTTCACGCTTCGCTGCGGAAATGGGTTGGCTTTTCGGCAAAGTCATGTTATGATAAAGTAGATATATATATTAAATGTAGGTGCCTTGCCCCGCGTGGGCACGGTCATCTTTGAGAAAGGACATCTATGAAAGACGACGACAATCACATTCTCCTTTTAGAAAAGGGCAAACGAGGCCTCCTGCAGATCATCTTCGGCCGCACGGGCATCATCATCGTTTCGCTGATCGTGCAGATCTTGTTCCTCTTTGCCGCCTTTTACAAGCTTGAGGGTTTTCTGCCCTACTTCTGGGGCGTCAACACGCTGCTGTCAGCGGCGGTCGTGCTGTTTCTGTTCGGCAACGACGATAACCCGACCATCAAGCTCACGTGGTTTTTCATCCTCGCGGTGCTGCCGGTGTTCGGCTTGATCCTGTACGTTTACATCAAGACGGACCTCGGCCACCGGCTGATGATCCGCCGCTACAACGACATTCTGTCGCAGACGGAGCACTTCGCCCCCTCGGAAAGCGCGTGTTCCAAGGAGGAATTACCGGAGGAGCTCCAAAGCCTTGCCTCCTACCTGAATTCCTGCGGCTTCCCCTGCTATCAAAACACACAGGCGCAATACTTCCCCCTCGGCGACGATGCGTTCGAGGTCATGTGCGACGAGCTCCAAAAGGCCGAGCACTTCATCTTCCTCGAGTATTTCATCGTCAGGGAGGGCTACATGTGGGGCCGCATCCTTGAAATTCTCAAGGAAAAGGTCAACGCTGGCGTCGAGGTGCGCGTGCTGTACGACGGCACCTGCGCGGTCGCGCTGCTGCCCTATTCCTACCCCGAAAAGCTCGAAAAGCTCGGCATTGCCTGCAAGATGTTCGCGCCGCTGCGCCCGTTCGTCTCCACGCACTACAACTACCGCGACCACCGCAAGATCATGGTCATCGACGGCAAGGTCGGCTTCACGGGCGGCATCAACCTCTCCGACGAGTACATCAACCGCACCTCGCGCCTCGGCCACTGGAAGGACACAGCCATTGCCCTGCGCGGCGACGCCGTGCGCAGCCTGACGCTGATGTTTTTGCAGATGTGGGACGTCAGCTCCGTGCACTTTACGCCCGAAATCTACAGCAAGTATCTCGGCGTGCCGCAGCCGGCGCACGAAAAGGAGCCGGGCTACGTCATCCCCTACGGCGACAGCCCACTCGACCGCGACCTCGTCGGCGAGATGGTCTATATGGACATCATCAACCGTGCCAACCGTTACGTACACATCATGACGCCGTATCTCATCATTGACAACGAGATGATCACGGCGCTGACCTACGCCGCGCGCCGCGGCGTGGAGGTCCAGCTCATCCTGCCGCATGTGCCCGACAAGGAGATTGCCTTCTCGCTTGCGCACACGTATTACCGCAGGCTGCTTGAAAACGGTGTACAAATTTATGAGTACGAGCCGGGCTTCGTTCACGCGAAGGTCTTCGTCAGCGATGACTGCAAGGCGACCGTCGGCACGATCAATTTAGACTACCGCAGCCTGTACCACCACTTTGAATGCGGCACGTACCTTTATGCATCGCCCGAAGTCGCAAAAATTGAGCAGGATTTCCAGCAAACGCTCGCCAAGTGCGTCCGCGCGGACATGGACCTTCTCAAAAACGACCCGTTTATGCGAAAGCTCATCGGCCCCGGCATGCGCATCATCGCCCCGCTGCTGTAAGAAGTAAAAAAGTCGAAACCGTCCGGTTTCGACTTTTTCTTACGCCGATCTGCTCGAGCGCGCTGCACACGGCAGTGTGCTCCTTCTGCACCGCCACATAGAGTGGCTGTACGCTTTCAGGCATCGAATCCTGACCGCGCAGCGCTTCCGTCATCTGAGAGCTGGCGTGGGCGAGCGAGCCGAGGCCAAGGTTCAGCGCCACGCCCTTGAGCGTGTTCACCGCGCGGAACGCCGTAGTCGTGTCGCCCGTGTTCATCGCATTCGTCAGGTTCTGCATGCTGTCGTCGCCAGGGAACATGCCAAGAAAGCGCACGATGCGCTCGTCGTTCTGAAAACGCGCCTTGGCTTCGCCGTAGCCGCCGCCGACGCAGCGGAAAAATTCGTCAAGTTTCACGTTCTTTCGCCTCTCGATAAATTGCTACGCAATCCTTTTTCAGTTTGGCCTGATACATCGCAAGGTCCGCCCTGCGGATCGTTCTTGAGATGCGTCCCGCCGCGAACGCGCCGCCGACGCTCGCGCTGATGTGCAGTTCAGGATAGCTCTTGTCGATATCGCGGATGATGCCGACGAGCGAATTGTAGCGTCCCGCCTCGATCGACGACCACGTCACCATGATTGCGAGCTTGCACCAGTGCATCGCGCCGTCGAGTCTAATCTCGGCCTCGGTTTCAAAATACGTCTCGTCGATCGTGGCAGCTTCGGCCCAGCTGCGGATGTCATCGAGCGTCTTTTGCCCCACCACGGCGAGGAAATCGGCGTTTCCCGCCGGATCGACCACGACCTTGGAAAGGCCCGTCCGCTTGCTTGCGCTGGCTGAGAGCGCGATCGCATTGGGATTTGTCGTGTATTCAAACCACAACTCGTCCGTCACCTCGCTGAAAAACTGGCGTTTGCCGCGCTCCTCCTCGAGCTGGATCGCCACGCGCGTGGTACTGTCCTCGCTGCGGCTTGCATAAAGTTCTTCCACTGTGCGGCGCGCCTCGCTGTGCCCTTGGTCGAGGTGCGGCACGACGGACAGCTCCTTTTGCAGCCGCACGGCGATCTCGTCAAGGCATTCGAGCAGCAGCGGATTAAAGCTGCCGCACTCGCCCGAATGGATCATGCGCATCGACTTTTCGTGCGAAAACGCCTCTTTATAGCACCTCTCGCTCGTGAGCGCGTCATAAACGTCCGCGACCGACACGACCTGCGCCGCGATGGGGATGGCGTCGCCCTTGAGGCCGTCGGGATAGCCCTCGCCGTTCCACCGCTCATGGTGCCAGCGGCAAATCTCAATGGCGTACTTGACGAGCCGTTCGTTCTGATAGATTGGCAGGTCGGTGATGAGCTTTGCGCCGATCTGCGTGTGCCGCTTGACGATCTCGTACTCCTCCGGCGTGAGGGAATGGGGCTTGGTCAGGATCTCCTCCGGAATTTGCAGCTTGCCGATGTCGTGCAGGCCCGAGGCCATGCGGATGGCCTCGATATCCTCGCGCTCTAAATGATAGCGGTCGGTCTTGCCGACAAGGCACTGGAGCAAAAGCCCCGTCACAAGGCTCACATGCGTCATGTGTGTGCCGCCCTCGCCGCTGCGGCACTCCACCGCGTGGCCGAGGACGTCGACCAGAAGCTCGGTATTTTTTTCCTGCCGGTAAAAGCGGTCGGCCAGCACGCTCATGAGCTGCTGCTTTTTTGTGTGCAACAGAACCGTGTTCATGATGCGGCGACGGATGACATTCGGCACAAACGGGCGCGGTTCAGCTCAGAACCGTCTGCGATCAAGATCTTTTTTTGATTCACGTGCTCTCTCCCCTACTGCGTTTTTCTCTTCTCCCGTGCATCATGCTCATGACTGATTCAGATTGATCTTCTGTACATTTTGTACGCTAGAATTCACCTTTGACAGCGCCGCCCCGTTGCTGTCAGCTGGAGTCAGCTCTTGTTAAGGGATCGTTAATTGCAAAAAATGCAGCGTTACTATAAGCTCTTTTCCGAAAATTGTCAATGATGATCAACACCTCTTTCGATTCCTCCCTTGTGCTGCAATCAGCATTCTTCTTTCCGCCCTCATGTCTTTCTCCCCCTGTCACCGTCTGCCAGCCTGACGCTGCGCTTTTTGCACAAACGCCTCGCCCGTCTCCCGCTTTTTCAGCTGCTTCCGGCAAAGCAGCAGAAACACTGGGAAAATTTCCCTTGAATGTTCCGTGGTTCTGTGCTAAGTTTACACTAAGTATCAAATGTTTCTTAAAAACACGCATAAACAGTTTTTGTTTGGCACTGGCTTTTCCGGTGCCTATTTTCTTGTCCGCCCGCCCCGCAGCGGCATTTCTACAAAAGAGCGCGCCCTAAAATGCGTATGAGGTCTACACTATGGTCGAAGCCAGAATCCTGATCGCGGACGATCCGAAAATGAACCAGCAGATCCTTTCTGAAATCCTCGGCGTCCGCTACGAATACCTCTATGCCGACGACGGCATGCAGGCGCTCGAGCTGCTGCACTCCGAGTTCGACATCGACCTGCTGCTGCTCGACATCAACATGCTCCGCCTCGACGGCTTCGGCGTGCTCGAGGTGATGAGGCAGCGCAACTGGCTGCAGGAGATCCCCGTCATCATCACCTCGTCCGAGCATGACGAGTCGTTCATCCAGAAGGCCTACGAGCTCGGCGTAACGGATTACATCCGCCGCCCGTTCAACCTGACGGTCACGCAGCGGCGCGTGAGCAACGTACTCACGCTCTACGCGCGCCAGAAGCACCTTGTCCACCTGGCCGAAGAGCAGGTCTACGAGCGCGAGAAGACGAACAGCGCCATCATCAACATTCTGAGCCACGTCGTCGAGTCGCGCAATTTCGAATCCGGCACGCACATTCTGCATGTGCGCGCCATCACCAACATTTTGCTGCGCCAGCTCGTCTGCACATCTCGGGGTGGCGCGCAAAACAGAAAGGAAGCATCATGGCTCACAACAAATTTCTCCCCCGCGTGCTCGCCGCAGCGGCGGCGATGACGCTGCTCGCAGGCTGCGGCAGCAAGGCAGACCCCGGATTTTCCCCGGCGAACCCTGTCAATATCACGATCTGGACGTACTACAACGGTGAACAGCTCGAAGCGTTCAACGCGCTCGTCGACGAGTTCAACTCGACCGTCGGCAAGGAACAGGGCATCACGGTTGAGAGCTCCAGCCACGGCAGCGTGACCGATCTTGAGAACAACGTGCTCGCTTCTGCCGAGGGCAAGGTCGGTGCCGAGGCGATGCCCAACATCTTCTCCGCCTACGCCGACACTGCCTACGCGCTCGATGAGATGGGTCAAATTGCCGATCTGAGCGATTATCTAAGCGAAGAGGACCGCGCCGCCTTTATTGAGGACTATCTGAGCGAAGGCGACTTCTCCGGCTCGGGCAGTATCAAGATCTTCCCCGTCGCCAAGTCGGCGGAGCTGCTGTTTCTCAATGAAACGGACTGGGAGCCGTTCGCCGCCGCCACAGGCGCAACCTATGACGACTTGGCCACGATCGAAGGCCTCGTCTCCGTCGCCGAACGCTACTACGAGTGGACCGACGCGCAGACGCCCGACATCCCGAACGATGGACGCGCGTTCTTCGGCCGCGACGCGATGGCGAACTACATGCTCATCGGCGCCAAGCAGCTCGGCTGCACGATCTTCGACGCACAGGACGGCAGCATGACGCTGAACTTTAACCACGACGCCGTGCGCACCCTCTGGGATAACTACTATGTACCCTTCATCAAGGGCTACTTTTCCGCAAGCGGCCGCTTCCGCAGCGATGATGTGAAGACCGGCAATATCATCGCCTACGTCGGCTCGTCTTCGAGCGCAACGTTCTTCCCCACGCAGGTCATCGCCGATGACATGGACAGCCACGACATCACGCGCAAGGCGCTTGAAAGCCCGAAGTTTGCGAACGGCGAGGACTACGCCGTGCAGCAGGGCGCGGGCATGGTCGTGACGAAGGCGAGCGATGCCGAGATTCAGGCAAGCCTCGTGTTCCTCAAATGGTTCACCTCACCCGAGCACAACATCACGTTCTCTGTCGACTCAGGCTACCTCCCCGTCACGCACGAGGGCAACTCCATCGACACGATCCGCGCAAGCGGTCTTGCCCTCAGCGATGAGATGGACGAAGTCCTCTCCGCCGCAGTCGACACGGTCAACGAAAACCATCTCTACACGCCCCGCGCCTTCTCCGGTGGCACGAACGCCCGCGCCATTCTTGAATATTCCATGAGCGATAAGGCAAGCGCCGACCGCACCGCGGTCAAAGAGGCAATGGCGCAGGGACAGAGCTTTGAAGAGGCCTCGGCGCGGTTTCTTTCCGACGAATGCTTTGAAGCCTGCTATCAGGATACGCTTGCATCGCTTGAGGCCTTTCAGGGCTGAGTGACTGTTCAATGACAAAAAAGGGGCAGTTTTATGTTCTTTCGCAAACCATCGGATCATGTGCCGCATGTCACCATCTTCCATACGATCCTGCGCTCCATGCTCTGGATCCTGTTCATCGAGATCGCGCTGCTTGTCGGCATTCTCTATCTCTGCCGCATCAACACGAGCCTTGAGCAGAATGCTGTCGACATCTTGCAGATACAGACGGAAAACCGCCAAAACTATCTGCAAGGCCAGATGCTCGACGCGCAGGACCTCTCGTCGCTTGCGGGCAAGATCAACGCCGTGACGCAGGCCATGCTCGACGACGGCGAGATCAGCCTCGACACGCTCGACAGCGGCAGCGACGCCGCATCCCCCCTGCTGCTCTCGATCGGCGACAGCCTGATCTCCTCGATGCGTCATCGCCCCGTCACCGGCATTTTTGTCGTGCTCAACACGCACGATCTCGACACACGAAAAAAGGGCGAGCCGCTGCCCTGCCTTTATCTGCGCGACCTTGACCCGAATTCCTCCCCCTCGCAGCGCAATTCTGATCTTATGCTCGTGCGCGCACCCGCACAGGTCGTACAGTCACTCTACATTGCGACCGACACGAGCTGGACGCCCTCGATCAACTATGGGGCCAACGGCAGCAGTGGCTTTCTCTATCCTGTCTTTCAGGCAGCCTACCACGGAAACGGCGAACTGGACGCCGCGGACTACGGCCACTGGACGTCCTCGCCCTACACGCTCTCCGGCGACGATCACTCCGCCATCGCCTACACCATCCCGCTTATTTTAGATGACGGCACGGTCTACGGCGTGCTCGGCGTCGAAATTCTTGAAAGCTACCTGCAAGCCCTGCTGCCGGGCACCGAGCTGCAGAACGACAGCTCGGGCACCTATCTTCTCGGCGTCGCATCGAATTCCGCCATCGGAAAAGACGACCTTACCGTCAGCGTCATCTCCGCCTCCCCCGCTGCAAATGCGCCACAGCAATCCTATGACCAGACGCTGCTGCTCAAGCCGTCAAAGCGCGGTGGCTACCAGAGTGACTCCCCCCTCGGCCTTTGTCACGCCGCCGTGGCACCGCTGACGCTCTACAACCGCAACGCGCCGTTTTCCAATGAGCAGATGCTGCTTATCGGCTCGGTACCGGTATCGGCGCTTTACGCCTTTTCAGGCTATGTGCTGCGGTTTTTGATCATCGCGGTCCTCGTCGTGCTCACTGCAGGACTTTTCAGCAGCCTTGTGCTGGCGCGCAAGCTCTCGCGCCCGATTTCGCGCCTTTCCGACGAGGTCGCGCACGCGCGTGAAAGCCGCAGCTCCATCCCCATGCTCTCCGCCACCGGCATCATCGAGCTCGACCGGTTCTCCTCCGCGTTCACGCAGCTCGGACGCGAGGTACTCGATACTTCGACCAAGTTTCTGCGCATCATGGACATGGCAAGCGTGGAGCTCGGCGGCTATGAGCTGCGCTCCGCTCCCGACAGCATCTATGTCACCGACAATTTCTTCGACCTTCTCGGCATGCCCGGCGTTGACGCAGACGCCTTAACGCCGCAGAGTTTCCGCGAGCTTTTGCAGCGCTTTGAGCGCTCGTGCCCCCACTCCCCCGCGCCCGACGGCGCGATGCTCTACCACATCCGTCTGCCAAGCGGCAAAGAGCGCTACCTTCGCATCGAGACGACGCATGAGGACGGCACACAGGTCGGCCTTGCCGAGGATGTGACCGCCAACACGCTTGAAAAGCTGCGCATTGAGCACGAGCGCGACTATGACACGCTCACAGACCTCTACAACCGCCGTGCCTTCCACCGCATCTGCGCCGAGTTCTTCTGCTCACCCGAAAAGCTCGGCCACGCGGCGCTTTTGATGTTCGACCTCGACAACCTCAAGCAGATAAACGACACATTCGGCCACGACTGGGGCGACGAGTACATCCGCCGCACAGGCGAATGCTTTGCCAAGAACGCTCCCGCGCATACCGTCTGCGCGCGCATCAGCAGCGATGAGTTCAATGCACTCTTCTACGGCTACAACGATCAGGATACGCTGCGCGCCGACATCCGCGCGCTGAAAGCCGCCCTTGAGCATTCTGTCGTCCAGCTTCCCAGCGGACGTGAGCTGCGCGTGAGCGTCTCCGGCGGTATCGCGTGGTATCCCGAGAGCAGCACAAATCTCATCACACTGCGCAAATACGCGGACTTTGCCATGTATCAGGTCAAGCGCTCGCGCAAGGGCGAGCTGCTGGAATTCGACCCTGAGGTCTACCGCACCAGCCTGCAGGAAAGACGCTGCCATGAGGAGTTCCGCCGTCTCATCAACGAGGAGCTTGTCACCTACCGCTTCCAGCCCATTATCGACGCAAAAGACGGCAGCGTCTTCGCCTATGAAGCGCTCATGCGCGTGGATCTTCCCACGCTGCACTCCCCTGCTGACGTGCTGCGCCTCGCGCGCGAGGAAAACTGCCTGCACGAGGTCGAGCGCATCACGTTCTTCCGTGCGTCAAGTGCATATCAGGCGCTTGAAAACGCCGGTAAGGTCGTGCCCAGCGCGCTGCTGTTCGTCAATTCGATTGCAAGCCAGTATCTAACGCCCGATGAGCTTTCGGAATACTCCGCGCGCTACGCCTCGATCCTGCCACGCATCGTCATTGAGATCACGGAGGAAGAGGTGCTCGACCCCAAGGCGCTGCGCATCAAGCAGACGATCCGTGGCAGCTCTGGTGCGTTCGCGCTCGACGACTACGGCAGCGGCTACAGCAACGAGCGCAGCCTTCTCGAGCTCTCGCCCAACTACATCAAGATCGACCTTTCCATCATCCGCGACATCGACACCGACGCCAACAAGCGCCAGATCGTGTCGAACACCGTATCCTACGCGCACCAGCGCGGCATGAAGGTCGTGGCCGAGGGCCTTGAGACCGCGGACGAGGTACGCACCGTGCTGTCGCTCGGCGTCGACCTTCTGCAGGGCTTCTTCCTCGCGATGCCGCAGGTCGAACCCGGCGGCGCGAGCGAAGAAAGTCTTGCCGTCATCGCCGAGATGCACAGCCAGAGCGATGAGAGTCAAATTTCGATGTTTGGCGGCGACAAGCAGTAAATATCGCAAAAAGGCTCACGAAAGCATTGCTTTCGTGAGCCTTTTTCTTTTATCCGTTCTCTTTCGCCGTGCGGGCGCATTCGATGATCGTGCGCACCGCGCGGTCGATGTTGATGGGCTTGGAGAGGTGGGCGTTCATGCCCGCGGCGAGGCATTTTTGAATGTCCTCATGGTAGGCGTTGGCTGTGAGGGCGATGATGGGGATGTGCTTCGCCGTCTCGCTGTCGAGCTTTCGGATGGCGGCGGTCGCCTCCAGGCCGTTCATCACCGGCATCTGCATGTCCATCAGGATCGCATCGAACTCGTCTGGCTCTGCCTGCTCGATCCGCTGTAAGCAATCCTGCCCGTTCACAGCGCGCACACAGTGCACCCTGTAGCCGCGCAGTTGCTCCATGAACTCCGGTGTCATGCCGATGCCCGTGTCGCTCACGACCGAGGCAAGGCGGACCTTGCCGCTCTCGGCAAGCTTTTCCTCATAGACCTCGAACTTCACATCGCCGTTTTCCGGCGTATACTTGACGGCGTTTGAGAGCAGGTTCATATAGATCTGCCCGAGGCGGATCTGGTCGGAGCGCAGCACATTGTGGGAAATGTCGTGCAGCTTCCCCGAGATGAAGCGCGCAAGATGCCAGTTGCCGTCCCTCACGGGGTATTCAAGCATCACGGAATCCTCGTGCCGCAGTCTCTCCGCGAGCGTCGAAAGGTCAAAAAACGGCTCGACATAGGGCAGATACTCCGGCAACGATGCTCTGCTTGCTCATTTCACTCATGTGGACGCTCGCTCTGCCGCTGTGCCCGGTCAGACGGTGCATCTGCCGCTCGCTTGCAGCCTCTTCATAATAACCCGTGCGCAGATCGATACGGTAAATCGTATAATAGATCTTGCTGATGGCCGAGATGACCTCGTAGCTCATCCGGCTCTCCGTGAGCGCCGTTTCCAGCGCGTGCTGGTGCTCGCGCGCCTCCCTCACGATCTCATCCACGCTGCGGAAGTCCAGCAGGATTTGAAAGCTCGTTTCCGTCTGCTGCACCCTATTGGCGCGCACCTCGAAATAGATGTTCCCGATGGCGTTCGGCACACTCTGGTAGCGGCGGCTGACGCGGTCCTTGGTCCTGAGCTCGCGCATCAGATTTTCTGCGTCCAAAAATTGCAGGAAATCCGGTGCGCTCTCCTTAGGGACGCACTTGTGGTAGTAATGCTCGACCGCCTCGGCATAGGAAAACAGCTCTTGCCCGTGCGGGAGCAGGTCGCCCGCGGAGTTGGAGTGCTCCTCGATCTTGACGATCTCGGCCCGGTCGTTCATCAGATCCACGCGGTAGACGGACGTGCTGTCCCTGCAGAGCACCTTGAGCATCTGCTGCTCAAGCTTCACGGCCTGCAAATTCTGCTCGAGCGACTTCTGCTTTTCTCCCAGCAGCGTCAGCATGCGCAGGTTCTCCCGCGCGCTGCCGAGGTGCCCGCCGACAAAGGCAAGCAATCGGAGCTGGCCGGCCGTCATCGCCCGCTGCGGATTGTCAAGGCCGAAAAAGCCGCTCAGATTGCCGCGATAGAAGACCGGCACCGCGATCTCGGAGTGGATGCTCTGCGTCTTCAGGAACTCGTACTCGCTCGGCATCTACGTTTTCACGTCTTCAATATTCGGAATGACGATCGTCTCGCCGCGGCCGAAGACCTCCGGCCAGCACGGCATATCCGCGGGAACGATCTCCGTCAGGTTGTCGATCTGCGGCGCGACGCCGTTCGCGCACCACTCAAAGGTGTTGCAATAGGCCTCCGCCGTCCCCTCCAGCCGCTCGAAGAGAAACACGCGGTCAGACTGCATGGCCTCGCCGATCAAACTCAGCAGGCGGTAGACCAATTCGTCCATCTTCTCTTTGCTGCACGTGCGGTCGATACGCGCGAGCTGATCGATGAGCGCAAGGCTGTATTCTGCCGCAATGCTCGCCCCTGCGGTCACGGGCGGATGTTCTGCTTGCTTCATGCGCTTGTCTCCTTTGCGGCAGCTTTCGATACCTGTCATAAATATACAAAATTGGTCATAGTTTGTCTATTATAGCATGGGGTAATTTGAAAGCAAATACGAAGTTGCCCCCTCCCGACCATCGTTCGGCATCACCGCACAAAAAGTGCGCCGGCTCGTTG
>ENA-OOXE01001568-OOXE01001568.1-human-gut-metagenome-genome-assembly--contig:-NODE-1568-length-11536-cov-2.710652_pt1 | contig 11536 bp, 9 predicted proteins | sample MGYA00241585_ERZ501339 | MGnify/ENA primary metagenome ERZ501339 (study PRJEB25962, sample SAMEA1972463) | human gut metagenome | biome: human gut; feature: human-associated habitat; material: faeces...
ATCCTCTTTCTTATCAATCAAATAGGCTATCCGTTACGAAACAGCCGATTCCTTTCACGAACCATTCTTTTTACCCCCTTAAAAAACGCAAGATCTAGACGATCGTTTAGACTAGTCGTTTTCGGGTAAAACAAGGGTGCTAAACGACGGGATGGACTTTAATTAACACTATTATTAATATTAAATTTTGAATTTATGAACAAAAGGATTTTTACCTTGTTAACAGCTGGTTTACTGCTAGGTGGACCTGCTTTTAATGCTGCGTATGCCGCTACTGATCTTACGACTAAGACCGTAATTTCCTATAGCGAGAATAAGACGGCTCTTGCTAATGGAATGAGCTTTTATCTAGGTGCGTCTGAGAGTGCATTGTTGAAGGTTACAGATGTTCTTACGACAAAGGACAAAAAGAAGGTCATTTCTTTTGGTGATGCTGATGGTAATGCAACTACAGGAGTCGTATTTACTATCCGTAATTATTCATCTAACTCTTTTGAGTTGTGGGCTAATGTTGGTGGTGTGGCTTATCAGGTAGTTACCGATAAAGGCGGTAATGCGTTGACTGCCGCTACCGACAAGAATCTTTCTGAGTTGAATGCTAAGTTCGCTGTATCAGAGGGCAAGTTGAAATTCTCAGGTTTGTATACAGTAACTGTACCTACAAAAGAAGTAGAGAATGGCTTGAAAGCATTCTCTTGCTCAGAGGGTATTGATGCCGCTTATTTGAATGACTATAATTCAAATGGCACAACATTGTCATTCGATTATACAACGAATGAACTGGTTGGAAATTTGTTTGATAAGGTTGTTCCCGTATCATTTACGGATGAGGTTGCGGCAACTCAACCTTCTGATGAGAATAAGTTGGCTGCCGGTACTTATTTCGTGAAAGGTGATTCGAAGAAAGTTAAGGCATTTGTTAGTGCGGTAAATGCAGAGACTCCAGATAATGACGCAATCTTGACAGCGGCTCAAGAAATTACATTCTTAGCTTTAGATCCCTCTAATCGTTATGACATCAATGGTAAGCAAGACAATGAGGGATATGCTTTGTATTGGATGAAGGGATCGGTTGCTACGGCCAACGCTGACTCTTGCTCTAACGCAAACTTTACGATTACGGCGAAAGACGTATTGAATGAGGATGGTAAATTGACGTTGACTGTTGATTATAAGAAAAAAGATCAAACAACAGCCGCGACGAAGGTTTACGTAGCTGCTGTTAAGCCATCTGTTTCTGATACGAAAACTTATGTTACTTCTGTTCTAATGTCAGGAACGAAATATTCCGCTATCCATCCTCAACTAGGTGAAAACTCTTACCTTGACGCTTCAGTATTGTTGAAGAAGAACATTGAGAATGTGGTTAATATCTACTTCACTAGCTCAACCAAGAGTGAGAATGATGAGGCTGATTCACAAACTGAGTACCATAAGTATTTGACAATAGATCCTGCTGATGGTTCAAGCTTAAGTGTCGCCGCTTATAATAGCGTAGATTTCACTATGCCGGTATCACAATGGATCGTTTCTGGCTTCAACGGCAAATATGAATTTACATTGACAAACCGTGAGACTGGTGATGATTTAGTATTACGTTTACAACCTAATGGTGCTGAAGGTGGCTATAAGGTAGTTAACGCTAAGTACAACGGCACTGATGTAACAATCGCCGCAAATAAGGGTGTAACAACAGCGTTAGCTTTAGCAAACAATACTTCCGTTAAGTTCAACACGATCGCTACGACTCGTACGGACGGATATAAGGTATTCACGGATACTCAGATCGCAGAAGGCTTTAAGATGACATTCAATGGTAAGGACGCGTTATTTGGAGAGAAAGCTCTTTACGCTATTGATGACAATGCTACTAAAACAATGAAGGCTTCAACCAAAGAGGAGAATTTAATCGTTCTTTATCCGGAAAGAATAAAGGGAGCAAAAGATCATTCTACTAAATCTCTGCAAGGTGTTGAGGATTATGTGATAAGCACAAATGCTTTCGCTTATTTGAATGATAAGGGAGAGGTTGTCATGAAGGCTGATGGCGATACATTGGTTGTTCCGACTTATGTTTTACGCTATACGGAAGCCAAAGGTGATGAGGCTAAATATCTTGGCGCTGCCGCATCTAGAGATAAGGCTGCTGATGCCGCTACAGAGTTCGCTGTTGTTAAGAATGCCGCTGGCGCTTATTCTTTAGTTGCGGTGAAGGATGTAACAGACGGTAAGCTTAGTTATGAGGGTTCCACTGGTTCAAATGCGAAAACAGCAAAAATTGGAACAACAGATTTGAAGGTTTCTTTCGATGGTGATCGTTATATGGCAGCTAAAGTCTTGAATGAGGCTTACGCTAACGTTGAGGTTTTGGACGCTAATCCGTTCAACCCGTCATTGGCCGCTAAACCTCGTCACGCTTCTTTCGACAATATGTTAGGCTCTATCAACTATCAGTTGAATAAGAATGGCTTCAACGAGGGCATCTTGTCCGCTGAAAGCATGATCTTCTGGTTAGATACAGCGGATAGCAAGGCTAAGACTCCGTCATTCTATATCTCTAAGGGTATTGAGGTGGCTGAAGGTGAGGAAAAACCGGCTGAGAGAATGTTCATGTTCAATCCGACAGATTCTTTGCATTATTTCGTTGAAGGTTCTGCGCAACAATATACGGACGAGAAATATTATTTGGAAGGTTCAGGCAAGTCTGAGACGAAGGTTATCTTCCGCCCGGCTATCCTTACGGGGGTTGATACAATCACTACTACCGTGAAAGGTGAGACCGTTAAGGTTGTTAAGGAGCTTAACGATGACAAGAGCGTGAAATCAACAGATCGATTGGATGCGTTCAAATTTAATATCACACTTGCGGAGGGAGATGATGAATATTTCGTTTCTTCTCAAAGAAAGGTCAAAGAGGGTGATGTTTATAAGACAGCTTATGTATATGCTTTGAATGGTATGTTAGGTTTAACAACAAATCCAGAAAAGGCAATGGTCTTCACGCTTGGCACAGAGGTTCCGACAGCCAACGAATCTATCGACGCAAAAGAATCTTCTATCGTAGTTGTAGCCGGTAACGGTGTCGTAACTATCCAAGGTGCCGCAGGCGAGACTGCTTACGTTCGTACTGTATTAGGCCAGACAGTTGCTGAGACGGTTCTTACTTCCGACAACGCTACTATCGCCGCTCCTGCTGGTGTAGTATTCGTAACGGTAGGTAACGAGACAGTGAAAGTAGCTGTAAAATAAGGATATTCAATAAAGGAATAATGAAATAAGATAATCAACAATTCCCGTGAGGGTTTCGATCCCAAGTAATCCGTGACGGATGAACAGGCGGGAGTTGGATTAATATTAATACTAAAGTAATAAATTAAGAGGTCCGTAAGTACCTCCGTGAGGATGGAGTACGGATAAAGAAACAAGTCTCCGGCAGGCGTAAGCTTTGCTGGGGACTTCGTATTTTGCGACCCTATTTATGTGTAACTAATGAAAAAAGAGCTGTCTAATAACGTGAAAGATGGGGCCTTTTTGTATTTTTGCGGAAATTAGGAGTAATAGTAGTATCAAAAATAAGCTCAAACAATTAATGTCAAACTCAAAAATCTCAGCGGCCGCATTTGCGGACACAAAACCTCATTATGACCTTCTTGATGGATTGAGAGGTGTCGCAGCGTTAATGGTTATATTTTATCATGTATTCGAAGCCTTTGCTACGAGTCCCATTGATCAACAATTTAATCACGGTTATTTAGCCGTTGATTTCTTCTTTATCCTGTCCGGGTTCGTGATTGGTTATGCTTATGACGACCGGTGGAAAACCATGACAACAAAGGATTTTATCAAACGTCGATTGATCCGTTTGCATCCGATGGTTGTCCTTGGAGCTGTTTTGGGAGTTATCGCGTTTTGTATACAAGGGTGTGAGAAGTGGGATGGTACGCATGTCTCTATATCCATGGTGATGCTAGCTTTGCTTATCAACCTTTTTTTGATACCGGCTGTACCCGGTTCCGGGCCTGAGATCCGTGGAAATGGTGAGATGTTTCCTTTGAATGGTCCTAGTTGGTCTTTGTTCTTCGAGTATATCGGAAATATTATGTATGCTTTGTTTATTCGTCGGATGTCAACGAAGGCGCTTACGGCACTTATTGTCTTGGCGGGAATCGGATTGGCTTCGTTCGCTATATTCAATTTTTCCGGTGCGGGGCACCTAGGTGTGGGGTGGACGATGGAAGAGTACAATTTGATCGGTGGCTTTTTACGAGTGTTATTTTCTTTCTCGATGGGATTGTTGATGTCGCGCGTCTTTAAACCCATTCATGTCAAAGGTGCTTTTTGGATTTGTAGCTTGGCGATCGTTGTTTTACTTTCCATGCCCTATGTCGGTGACGGTGAGGCTTTATGGATGAACGGTATCTATGATTCCGTATGTGCGATCCTAATATTCCCTATGCTTGTTTATCTGGGGGCCTCAGGGAAGACAACCGATAAGCATTCCGCCCGTATTTGTAAATTCTTGGGAGATATCTCTTATCCTTTGTATATGGTACATTACCCTCTTATATACTTGTATTTTGGGTGGGTGAAGAAGGAGAACCTTACATTTGCCGAGGCGTGGCCGGAAGCGTTGGCATTAGTTATCGGAAGTATAGTATTGGCTTACATTAGTTTGAAACTTTATGACGAGCCGGTTCGCAGATATTTGACAAAGCGCTTTTTACAGGTACGCAAATAACCTGCCATAACCGTATGTGCCACCCAACACATACGGTGTATCGGTGAATAAGCGGATCAGAATGGGTATTAGTAGCGATTTGCCCATTCTAAGATTGTCGGACTTTCGACATCAACCCCGAACTCTTTGGCTTTTCTCAAGATATTATGAGCTAATTCCGGCTTTTGCTGATCGGTAGCGTATCGAAAATAGGATTCGGCCGCCCGTACGTGTGTGGCGTCCGGCATAGGATATTTTCGTTCTTCGGGTAATCCGAAATCAGAGTCGTTCAACTCTTTGCGTTCCTCCGTGTCAAGTCGGTCGGAACCTTGTTCTCTTTCTCTTTCCATCGTGATAATTTTTTAATGATCTGTTTATGAAACGTTTCGATGGAAACAATCACTTCTCGCTAAAAAGTGTTGGGAAAGAATTAATGTTTATCAAATAGATCTGATTCATAAAGAAAACATGCCTCGCAAAGCTCATAAGAACACATCTTTAGTTTCATCCTTAGAATCGGAAACGGATTGCCTTGCTCATCTGTCTCATCCGTCTTTATCCGCTATACGATCTAAGAGGATAGACACATGTCTGCCGTCCATCAAGCCATGATGAGCCGTTACGGAGATAGGGAGCATCCGATGCCCGTTCTGCTCGATCAGCTTTCCGGTGGAGATACGGGTAGCGGAATCGCCTGTACGGAAAGAGGAAGCATGTTTCATCTCCGTGAAGGCGATCCATGGGACCGGGGAGAAACGGACTAGGTCTTGCCGGTCAGATTCCCTATCTTTGCAAAGGCCTGTGAGAGCTTGCACACGTTCGATCTCTTTCTGTGCGTTTTGAAGGAACAGTTGCCTGTCCGGTGTATATTCGAAGAAGCCGAAGCCGAATGTACCGTCTTCCCGCCCGATCGTTGTTCCCACGTGGATTCGGTCGAAGCAGACAGGGATGTTGTCGATGATCCGGTACCGGAACTCTTCCACCTCATTAACGGCCGTCATAATCTTATGTAAGGAATAGAGGAAAAAAGACGCATGATCCGTTTTTGCCTCTTTATAGATAGAGGTCACGTCTATCTGGGTGGTCAGCCCGAAGAAAGGGTCGTCCATGGAACCGAAAAACCGGAAATGCTCTTTCCGGTTCCAATGTTCTAGGTCAATAGGATGTTTCATGATTCTTTATTTGTTGCATTTACTATTTTGTGGAAAGCGATGCGTTCCGTGCCATTAGAGATGTAAATGATACCGCATTGCTTGAACCCATGCTTTTTCAATAAATTCTGCATGACGATATTATCCCGGTGCGTGTCGATACGGATATTATCGCAATGAGCGAATGCCCATTTCAAGCATTCGGTGGAGATCCCCTTCTGTTTACCGTTGGAGGCCATGCGATGGATCACAGCATAAGGCTCATCGTTCAGCCATTCGCCTTCATAGATCTTTAGGTAAGTAGGGTCGATTCCCTCGATGTAACAAAAGGTCCCCACTAACTCGCCCTGCTCATTTTCGCATACGAAACTATGGCTGGCCTTGATCTCGTTGGAGATCAATTCCTCGGAAGGATATCCATTGATCCATTGATTGCCGTTGCCATGTTCTTGCATGAATCTGCGTGCATAATCGTACATAGCCATTACCTCGGCCAGATCTTCTTGTCGTGTTTGTCTGATATTCATGATCGGTAGAAAAAGTTATCCCGCAAAAGTAGTATATTATTGTTATCTTTGCGAATCTAGTCGAAAAATATATAAACCAATTAAATCAAAATATCATGGAACCATTGAAAATTGCTACCGTGCAGTTCGAGACACGGGATAACGATAAGGTGTATAATCTTTCAGTCATCCGGGAGATGTGCCGGAAAGCGTCGGTAGAGGGAGCGGATGTAGTGGCTTTTCACGAATGCTCGGTTTGTGGATATACGTTTGCCAAGGACTTGTCTCGCGAGGAATTGTTGGCTATTGCCGAACCGATCCCCACGGGGGAGAGTACGCAAGCCTTGATCGCCATCGCCAAAGAGTTTGGCGTCACGCTACTGGCCGGATTCTTTGAGCGGGATGGGGATCGTATCTATAAAGCGCAAGTTTGCGTGGATGGCAATGGCTTGAAGGCAAAGTACCGCAAGCTACATCCGTTTATTAATCCGAATATCTTGCCGGGCGATCAATATGTGGTTTTTGAGATCAAGGGATGGAAATGTGGCATATTGATTTGCTACGATAATAATATCATAGAGAATGTCCGTGCCACGGCCTTATTAGGGGCGGATATCATTTTCATGCCTCACGTGACAATGTGTACCCCTTCCCCTCGCCCCGGGGCTGGTTTGATAGATCCTGTGTTGTGGGAGAACCGGGCAAACGATCCGACTTCCTTGCGACAGGAGTTCGATGGCCTGAAGGGACGTGCTTGGCTTATGAAATGGCTTCCCGCTAGGGCGTACGACAATGCGGTATATGTGGTATTCTCCAATCCGATCGGGCGTGATTATAATGAGATCAAGAACGGTTGCTCGATGATTCTGGATCCTTTCGGCGATATCGTGGCGGAATGCCGTAAGCTGGGGGATGATTTCGTGATCGCTACGGCTATCCCCGAGAAATTGAGACAGGCTGGAGGATATCGTTACCGAAATGCCCGTCGTCCGGAACTTTATGCGGATATCATCGGTCAACCGCATGAGTCCAATCAAAAGGTAGCATGGTTAACAGAAACAACAAATAACAAATAAATAATATGCAACAAACGACAATCTCTAAGCCGCCTCGTGTAGAGGTGGTGGATGCGCTACGTGGATTCGCTGTCTTGGCCATCTTATTGGTGCATCATGTGGAACATTTTATCTATCCGGTCTATCCGGACCCGGCTACGCTTCCGGGATGGTTGAACGTATTGAATGAAGGTGTATTCACGGTGGTGTTCGGCTTGTTCGCCGGGAAATCATATTCCATCTTTGCCTTGTTATTCGGCTTTACCTTTTATATACAGTATTCGAACCAGCAGGCGAAGGGGAAGGACTTCGGTTACCGTTTTCTTTGGCGGATGTTGTTGCTGACGCTCTTTGCTACGTTGAACGCCGCTTTCTATCCGGCAGGCGATGTGCTGTTGCTGTATGCGATCGTGGGCGTTGTTTTGTTTATCGTGCGTAAATGGAGCGATAAGGCTGTCTTGATAACGGCTGTTATCTTTTTATTACAGCCGGTGGAGTGGTATCATTACATCGCTAGCCTGTTTAATCCGGATTATCAATTACCTAATTTAGGGGTAGGAGCGATGTACGCTGAAATGGCGGAGCATACGAAGCGGGGCGATTTATGGAATTTCATCTGGCAGAACGTGACGTTGGGACAAAAGGCTAGTTTACTCTGGGCCGTTGGTGCCGGCCGGTATGTACAGACCTGCGGGTTGTTTATGCTGGGAATGTTGATCGGGCGCAGGAAGCTATTTATCTCCTCGGAGGAGAATTCCCGTTTTTGGATAAAGACTTTGATAATTACCGCAATTGCTTTCGGTCCTTTATACCAACTGAAAGTATTGTTGATGGATACGGCGGATAGCGCTATCGTGCGTCAGACAGCCGGGGTCGTCCTTGATATGTGGCAGAAATTCGCTTTCACGTTTGTATTGGTCACCTCTTTCGTGTTACTGTACCAATGGGAGGGCTTTAGGCGTTTCACTTCCGTCTTGCGCTCGTATGGGAAGATGAGTTTGACGAATTACGTGTCGCAATCCTTTTTCGGTGCGTTGATCTATTTCCCGATCGGCTTGAATTTGGCTCCTTACTGCGGTTATACGGTCAGTATGTTCATCGGTATCGTCTTTTTCTTCTTGCAAGTACGCTTCTGTAAATGGTGGGCAGAAAGACATAAACATGGGCCGTTGGAAGGTATTTGGCATAAATGGACATGGGTAGGTTCTAAGTAGAAATATGTAAGAGAGCCTAATCTATGGCAAGGCAGAGACGAGGTTCTCTTTCCTATCATAGATTAGGCTCTCTTAGCTATCATAGATTCTACTCTATGACAGGCATATGTGCTTCTTTTTATCTTCTGCGTCGTACACTGCGCACAGGGGCGGATTTCTCTGCTTTCGGCGCTTTTACTTTAGCAGCTTTCTCTGGAGCGGCCTCCTTGGTGGAGCCTTTGTCTTTCCGGGCACTTCTCTTGGCTGCTTTCTTCGCGGCTTTGCTGTCTACCGCTACTTGAGTCGTATCCGGTTGATACCAGAGTGATTTCTCAAAGCCGGTTAATTGACCTTCGATACGAGCTTGCTCGTTCTTTAAGGAATCCGGTGTCGGGCAATACGCCTGCAATGGCAGATTCATCAAGTTTTGGGTCTTGATGATATCCCCCTCGAACATCCGGCGACGGAAATAGTCATCCATCGTAAAAGTCATGGCGTTATTCATATTAGACGTCATGATGTATGAATTGCTGATATACGGACGTATATTCTCGTAAGGAAGCCAGAACATAGGCATGGTTGTCTCTCCCATATCACCTGTAGAGGTAAGGATCGGGCAAATCGCCAATATCTTGACATCAAAAGCGGAATTATTCTGGTCGAAATACCATGCTTCTTTTACATAGTAAGACCGTACGTCGGCTGCAGGTATATCGCTTTCATTGATTACGAAAGTCGGTTCCTCACCCGCTCTCCCCGGTATCTCCTCATAAAGGATGTAGAAGCGATCCAGCAAATCCTTGAAGTTGATCAAATGGGCTTCGTCAAACTCCTCGTATCCGTCCAGATATTCATAGGCCTTGATCTTGTTCTCACCTAAAAGCTGGAAGATTACGGAGAAAAGATTCATCTGTCCGTTCATCGGGCGGGTCGGGTAATAAAGCGGAGCGTTCTGTTCTTTCATCAAGTCCACCTGCCGGTAGATAATACGCATCCAGCGAGCGTTCCCGATCTCTTGCGTCAAACGCTCGTTCATATCTTGGGCCCGTACGGTCAGTTCGGGTAAACCGGTATCTTTCTTATCGTTTCTTTCCCCACGGCTGGCTTGAGGCGAACGGCGACGCGTTTGTTGTTGCTGCGTAGCATCGTTCTCTGCTTCTTCTTGCGCATGAAGAGGCATCGCTGTTAAAAAAGTGGCGGCCAAAGCGGCTATGTAATACAGATGTTTCATACTGCGAATCTTAATTTACGATTACTTCGATAGTCGGTATGGTACGTTCGATACCGTCCGGACCTTTCGCGACTACACGGGTGATATAAAAACGTTTACCCTTACTTAAATTGCGGATATAGTTTTTCTGACGTTGCGAGAAGTTGGTCCCTTCGGCCACTTCCGGGATAGCGTTACCCATGGAGTCGAAGAAAGTCAGCTCAAAACGTAATACCGTATATTTTACATTTAGCAAATCATCGTCGATAGCGGCCAGAATACCGTCAGCCTCTACCAAGCTACGTTTGGCGATCATACCTCCCTTGAACTTACGGACGTTACCGTTTTGATCCTTATACTCGATATAAGGTAGGGGATCGGGGAGGGCACGCACGCGGAAGGTAGTCTTTGCCATCTCTATGTTCCGGCCATCCGCCATGCGAGCGTTTACCGTGATCACGGCTTCCGTCCCTACTTTGGACGGGCGGGCTTCCCAACCATCCTTGCTGCGGGTTAATGTGCCGTTCGTCATGGTAGCCGTCACGTTACCGCTCGGTACACCCGGGACGGCGATACGCATCGGGTTGGCGATACCGGCATATAATACGTTCATCAATGTCGGTGCCACGGTAGCTGTCGGCTCGGTCACGAAATACTCGCTCTCGAAATCCCGGCGCATGATGCTGCCGTCGCTATTCGGCATCTCGATATAACCTTTGATCGGGAATGTCCCGGCAGCTCCGGTATTCACCGTGAAGACTCCTTTATTCTCGTAAGGTAATTCTTTTCCATTTACATAGATCGTAGGACGTTTCGTAGAGTCTACCGCCGATAATACGATATTCGCCTTGTACTGGCTTCCTCGCATTACGATCTGGCTTTCCGGTATTACTTGCGCCGTGATCTGGTTCACACGGTAATCGCCAACGTCTACGCTATTCAATAAGTTCGATAAGACCTCACCTTCGGCGTAGCGAACGTCACTTTGCATTTTTGTTAACAGGGTAACAGCCGCCGCTACCGGCATATTCTCGAACAAAGCCTCTTCCCAAGTACGGGTATTGATCCCCGCTTTATGAGGGGGAGTCGTGCTTAGGTTCGCCTCCAATACGGCAGTCTTCGCCGAATCTTCGATAAAGCCGCCCATCCAGATACGGTACTTATCAATTTCCGCTCTCAGCTTTTTACCTTCTCCGCTTACAGGAGAGAGCATCACACGGGAGGCGGCTTCCAAATCATCCTTATGCTCGATGCTGTTTACGTTGGCATTCTCGCCATCAGCTACCTTAGCGATACGGATCTTTAAATCTTGTATATACGTATAGAGGCTATCTGAGGCTCTTTTCACCTCACGGGCCTTCAATGCCCACTCACCCACCTTCTGGGGATTCTCTTGGTAATAAGCTTCCATCTCGTCCGCTACGATCTTGTTTCGGCGGGAGGAGTTATCGATAGAGGTTCGCAAGCTACCTTCCACCAACTCAAAACCATCCAGCACCTCCGACGACACATTCAGTGCCATCATGGCGATGAACACCAGATACATCAGGTTGATCATCCGCTGACGGGGAGAATTGGGATTATTTGATATTCCTGCCATATTTCTTTACTTCATTGGGTTGTTTGTATACGGAGCCTGTTGTTGCTGTTGGTAACCATAGGGTTGCTGATATTGCTGTTGGTAACTGGGCTGTTGTGGCTGGT
>ENA-OOXE01001578-OOXE01001578.1-human-gut-metagenome-genome-assembly--contig:-NODE-1578-length-11492-cov-1.723529_pt1 | contig 11492 bp, 9 predicted proteins | sample MGYA00241585_ERZ501339 | MGnify/ENA primary metagenome ERZ501339 (study PRJEB25962, sample SAMEA1972463) | human gut metagenome | biome: human gut; feature: human-associated habitat; material: faeces...
GTGAAAGTATTGTAACGGTTTGCTTTAATTCCTCTCTTCTTCGTTATGGCGGAGATATTGCTGTCGGAGCCATGACGATTTTGACCAGTGTAATGCAATTTGCTATGCTGCCGCTTCAGGGAATCGCCCAGGGAGCGCAACCGATTTCCAGCTATAATTACGGAGCAAAAAATACGAATCGTGTAAAGAAAACTTTCCGTTTGCTCCTGATGACCTGTCTGAGCTATTCTGCATTACTTTGGGCTGCTGTACAGCTTATTCCAAGAGTATTCGTAAGTATTTTTACCGCAGATGCGAGTCTTATCAACTTTACTGCTCCAATGCTTAGAATCTATCTGGGAGGTCTCTTCCTGTTCGGTATTCAGATTGCCTGCCAGATGACATTTACTTCACTTGGAAAAGCAGTAAACTCTATTGTTGTTGCTGTCGTTCGTAAATTTGTATTGCTGCTGCCGCTTATTTATATTATGCCTCATGTGGTATCCAATCCAACTACAGGAGTGTATATGGCGGAACCGATTGCGGATATTATTGCGGTACTTTTTACATCAGTTTTATTTTCATTTCAGTTTAAAAAGGCTCTGGCAGAGATTCAGAATGAAAATAATTGATATATAATTGTCGCATAATTTGTAGATTTATCAGTGTACAGATTGGCAGCTGTCTTATTCACCTCTACAAACCAGAAGTTATACTGTTATGGAAGCCGCAACCTCCTCCATTGCTTCTTCCATAAAGTTCTGTTTTTGTACTTCATCAATATCCGGAAGTTCCTCAATAGAGGATACGCCAAAGCAGCGTAAAAATTCTTCTGTCGTCCCGAATACAATTGGATGTCCTATTGTATCGAGTCTGCCAAGTTCTTTTATCAGGCGGTATTCGAGGAGTTTATTTACCGCGAAGTCACTTTTTACCCCTCGAATCGCCTCGATTTCCTGTTTGGTTACAGGCTGTTTATAGGCAACGATAGAAAGTGTCTCTAACATAACGTCTGTTAAAGAACGCTTCTTCGGCTGACTTACTAACTTTTTGACATACTCATAAGTCTCAATCTTCGTACATATCTGGTACGCCCCATCTAACTCAATCAGGCAGATTCCTCTATCCTTTCCGGCATAATCGCCTTTCATTTCCTCTAATAGTTCTTTTAATGTATCTTCTTCTATGTCAAGAACTTCTGATAATCGAGAAATTGCAACTGACTCTCCCATCGTAAAAAGAATCGCCTCAATAATTCCCTTTATTCTCTCTTTATCTTTCATAATACCTCTTTTCCAATTCTTCAGTACCCCCTATTCACAGGAATCTAAGTATATCTCCGCAAAGTTATGTTCCTGATTTACTTTTATCTCTCCTACCTTCATCAGTTCAAGTACCGCAAGGAAAGTTACGATTACCATTTCCTTGACGGGCTGAATATCAAGAAGGGTTCGGAAATTTATTTTTTTCAGTCCGCGAATCTGACGGCGTATGTCATCCATACGGTCTTCTACTTTATATTTTTCTTTCTGAATCTTTCCGAAATGGCTCCGCACCGGATCTTCTCTGTCCTTTTTCCGGCGCATGACCATGCGGAATATCTGGTTTAACTTTTCTAAAGTGATGTCCCCAACAATTTCTTCCGGGCGGATTGGCTCCTCGTAGTACTTGATTTCTTCTGGTACAGTTTCCGGTTTAAAGAATACTTTCTGGGCATCTACACTTAAGTCTTTTAATTCTTCTGCCGCATATTTGTACATTTTGTATTCGGTAAGACGGCGGACTAATTCTTCTCTTGGATCTTCTTCCTCCTCTTTTTCCGGCTGTGGAAGCAGCATTTTTGACTTTATCTTTAATAAGGTCGCTGCCATAACGAGGAACTCACTCATTGATTCCATCGAATAGGTTTTTTCCATCTCACGGATGTATTCCATGTACTGGTTTGTGATTTCCACGATTGGAATGTCGTATATACTTACTTTATTTTTCTCTATTAAATGTAGAAGAAGGTCCAGAGGACCTTCAAATACATCCAGTTTAATATCAATTTTCATGCTCTGCTCTAAGTCTCTTTCGGTCAATATCTATTGATGCCTCATCTAACATAGGAAGAGGTATCTCCTTTGGCTCTGGAAGAAATTCTACTTTATAAATGATAGCGGCAAGTGCCGGAATCGTAATCTTAAACTTTCTCTTCCACCACTTATAGCCCGTTGTTTCTGCCACGATGTCTTCCTTTAATCCCTCAAAATATCCACCATACTCTTTTCGCTCACCAGATAATACTTCATGAAGAACTGCATAATGGTCATAACCAAATTCAAAGTCATTATACTGTGCATCACTCATGTTCAGTACAACGATGAAATGATCCTCTCCGCACATTCTCTCGTAAATGTACACTCTTTCCTCAACCGCTTCCACCTCAATCCATCGGAAGTTCGCAGAATTATAATCTCCATTGAAAAATGCTGGTTCACTGATATAAAGATGATTTAAATCCTTCATAAAACGGTGGAAATCCTGATGCTTTGGATAGTCTAAGAGCATCCAGTCACATTCTTTTTCCTCATCCCACTCTCTGAACTGGCCAATCTCATTACCCATGAAATTAAGCTTCTTTCCAGGATGAGTGTACATGTAAGTGTAAAGAGTCTTTGCCTGCTGGAACTTTAGGTCATACTCGCCCCACATTTTCTGCAAAATGGTTGCCTTTCCGTGTACCACCTCATCATGAGAAAATGGTAACAGATAATGTTCATTATAAAAATACATCATAGAAAATGACAGCTTATGATAATGGAACTTTCTGTCATATGGATGAATTCTAAAATAATCTAACGTATCATTCATCCACCCCATATCCCACTTATAGTCAAATCCCAGGCCGTCATACTCTACCGGTGCAGTTACTTTCGGGAAGTTCGTAGAATCTTCCGCAATAAGCATAACAGAAGGATGTAACTTTTGCAAACCAGAATTCATGCATTTGATAAAATCAAGCGCGCCTTCATTAATTCCCTTTGAAGAATCTCCCTGCCAGTAAATAGCATTACTAATTGCATCCATACGGATGCCGTCAAAGTGGAACTTCTCCATCCAGAAATTCGCAGAGGACTGTAAAAAGCTTCGCACTTCACCACGGTAATAGTTAAAATTACAGGTTCCCCACTCACTATAACCCTTATCATCGTCCGCATATTCATAAAGAGCCGTTCCATCAAACTTATTCAGCGCATAAGTATCCGCAATAAAATGTACCGGAACAAAGTCCATGATAACACCAATTCCTTCTTTATGGAAAAGATCTACCATCTCCATTAATTCCCTTGCTGTTCCATAACGGGAAGTCGGACAGAAATATCCGCTTGCCTGATATCCCCAGGAACAGTCTGCCGGATGCTCAGTTAGCGGCAGGAACTCTACATGTGTATATCCCATTTCTTTAACATATGGAATAAGCTGCTTTCCTAACTCCTGATAATGATACCAGCCATTCTCCTCGTCTGCCTCATTCTTTCGCCAGGAACCGGCATGCACCTCGTAAATATTTACCGGAAGATCATAATTCTTACTTCTCTTCTTCATCCACGCTTCATCTGAAAAATGATAGTCTTCCAAATCTACGATAACTGATGCTGTATCTGGTCGTACCTGTGAACCAAAACTGTACGGGTCAAAACGATCCATAACAATTCCATCCGGCTGATAAATACGGTACTTGTACATCATTCCCGGCTTCGCATCCTTTTGTACACATTCAAACACACCGCTCTGTGCATCCTGAATCATCTCATCTTCTGTACCATCCCAGCCATTAAACTCTCCGATCACCTCAATCTTTTCCGCATTCGGTGCATAAACTCGAAATAACACACCGTTCTTTGTCAAGTGTGCTCCAAAATATTCATACGCATCAAACGCTTTTCCAATATAAAATTCATGTAAATTCATAATCGTATCCCCTCATCATTTTATTTTGCCCAGATATTTACTTCTATTTTAAGCAATTTTCTTAAGATTAGCAACAAGGAAATGCATATTTTTAGGCACTGGCCATAAAATGTACTAATTCTTATTTGGAGTATCATATGCAAAAATATTTTTCCAGAAAAATTACACGAAAATTCTTTTATTCCTTTGCATTTTTTCTGATAACAAGTTTTCTGACGGGGACTATTCTTTTTCCTGTGAAAATAGTTTCTTTGGCTTCTTCTGGTAATTCTATGGAAAACTCTTTAAATCCACTTTCTGACAATTCAGGAATCAACGAGCTTTCTAATCGTTTAAAAAATATTACTACTTCTAATAATATTTCTGTTCAAGCTGCCACTGATAGTACTTCTAATGTTTCTTACCAGACTAACTCTGAAAGTTCCAGTGCATCTTCTGCAAACACTGGATTTCAATCCGCTGCACCTAATGCCATTTTAATGGAAGCCACTACTGGTACAATTCTTTATGAAAAAGATGCAGACAAAGAAAAACCTCCTGCAAGCGTCACAAAAGTTATGACTCTCTTACTTATCTTTGAAGCTCTTTCAAAAAAGCAGATTACCTTAAATGATACGGTTACCGTCAGCGAACACGCTGCATCTATGGGAGGCTCCCAGGTATTTTTAGAACCAGGTGAAACCCAGAGCGTAGACACTATGATAAAATGTATTGCTGTCTCCTCCGCTAACGATGCATGTGTGGCGTATTCGCATAGTAGGAATTAATTTGCTACCTGAAATGGATTACGGAATCTGTAATAAATATCCAGTCCACCATCTTCATGAACTTCTATTTTTTCTATCAATTCAATAACCACATCTCTTGTAAGCTTCTCAATATTAATATAATCCTTAAAAGCTTCTACCCATTCATCATGCTGATTTTGAAGAGAATTCTCATCCGCTAACTTTGTAAGAATTTCTTCTTTCTGCCTTTCTAATTTGGACATTTCCTCTTCATATTCTGCAATATAGGAACGATATTCCTGTGGTGTAATCATCTCTTCCACATAGCCTGTGAACGCTCTCTTTTTAAACTTTTGGTATTTTTCCAATTCTGCATCTACTATCTGTATTTGCTTTTTATAAAATTGTTCCCGGCTATCTATCTTCTGGACTTTATCCAAATCGCTAATATCATCCTCTGTAAGTATCTTTCTTGCTTCATTCTTTATAGAAGATAAAACCGCTTCTTCCAGCTCCTCATTTTTAATCATATGACTTGGACAGTGTTTTTTCCCCATCGTTTTATATATCTTGCAAATATACCCGATACTGCCCTTTTTATTTTCTTTGGCATAAGCTCTATTCATAGCATGTTTACAATCGGCACAAAATAAAATACCTGCAAATATATTATCGCTATACTCTGTATTTACAGATTTTCTTTTTATTTTCTGTATTGCCTGAACTCTATCAAAGGTTTCCTGATCTATAATCGGTTCATGAGTATTATCTACAACAATCCACTGTTCTTTCGGCAAACGTCTCTTTTTCTTATCCTTATAAGAAATTTTTATATCCTTATGCTGTACCATTTTACCTAAATATGTCTGGTTATTTAGAATCATATGTACCGTCTGATAACACCATGTCTTTGTTGTATCTTTTAATTTGCTGTTATAGTAATTTTGCTGTAGAACTCGCGTTTTATATAAAGACGGAATCAAAATATTTTCTGATGATAATATAGAAGCGATATGAGCTTTTCCATTTCCCTCTAAATATAATCGGAAAATCTTTCTCACAATACTTGCTGCATATTCATCTATTATCAAATGATTATGGTCTTCTGAATCTCTCATATATCCATAAGGACATGAAGAACCTACAAATTTACCCTGATTCATTTTGGAGAGGAATACGCTTCTTACATTCTTAGACAATGTCTCACAATACCATTCATTAGTAAGTCCCTTCACCTGTCTGCTCATCTTATTATTTTCATCCATCGTATCCACGCCATCTACAACACCAATAAATCGAACACCCCATAATGGCAGTTTGTGATGTAAATATTTTTCTGAATGTTCCAGATTTCGAGTAAATCTTGACTGGCTTTTCGCAATAATAGTACCAAAAAGCCCCCTCTCTGCATCCTGCATCATCTGAGAAAATCCCGGTCTGTCTTCATATAGTCCACTCTCATCATCATCGGAATATATTTTAACAACCTGAAAATTATGCCGCATTGCATAATCACTTAACATAATACGCTGATTAATAATACTTTCGCTATCATCCCCTTTATTCACTTTATTTCTGTCTTCTTTTGATAATCTTAGATATAATACTGCTTTATTGTTCATCTTTCACCTCATTAATATTATGATATCAGGGTCAAAAAGTCAAAACTCCGTTCATGTTTCTGGATTACCTGCTCCATACAATCTTTCAAATTTTTATCACCATAAATCACATTTACTTTAATAACTCTGCTTTTCTTTTTGCTCATAATGCCCTCGTTTTTTTCTACTATGTATATCACCCTTTCCAGAAAAATATATTTTGTCCATCTATTAAAATTAAATTTATTTTCACTTTCATAAATACGCAAAAAGAGTACCAGAACTTTAGTATTCTGATACTCTTCTTTACAGTATTTTCCTTCTTTTTAATTACAAATATAATCGCTATTGCGGCTTAAATAGTTAATTTTATAATAATATTATTTTGAAATAAGTCAGGATAGATTTCATTCAAAATGTCTCGCATTCTTAAATTAGAGGATTGGAGATACTTTCCTTAATTTATCAAAACAACAGTTGAAGTCCCATTGCAATAATCCACATATACGCACATGTCTTTGGAATCATCAGCAAGCCAACTTTTGGTTTTGTTTTGCTAAATAATGTTACAGGAAGGTAACAGCCAAAGGAAATAATAATCGCTACGACCATTCTTGTCATATGGTATCCATTTGCATTTCCAGATATCGCATACAGAATAATGACTCCTATACCAGTAACAGCAAAAACTGCATTCCTGATAATCGATAACTTGAGATTTCCATCCTCTGTACACCAGTTATTCTGTGGAAGAATACAGACAGCAATTCTAATGATCGCAGAAATCCATACCATTGCTTTTACTGCAGCAGGTATATTAAAATCTGGGAAAGTATCCTTCCAAACATACATTAAAATAATATAAAATACAGTCATTGTGATTGAGGATATCTGTAACCCCATCCCAAGCTGTTTCTTTATTCTGTCATTCGTTCCACGTGCAGCTCTTATGATTCTAGGTACTAAATGAAATGCATCTCCACCACAAAGAGTCAATGTTAATATTCCATAAAGAATAAATAATGTATTTCCTTTTGCATAGGTGAAAAATAAAATTGCTGCTACTAAATCAAATATCAAATATCCGGCATCAAATATCGCTTCCATAATATCCGGCATCTTTGGCTGGTATTTTTCTTCTCTCATTCTTACTTCTCCTTTTTCATTAATTGGTTATAACAAAAATAATTTTTCATTCTCTCCCTCCGCATATTTTTTTAAGTATGCATCTGCATTAGCACAAATTTTATTAAATACCGCCATGCACATATACTTTTCTTCTTCGGTTAATCCATCTAAAACATTTTTAGCGAATTCTTTCTGTGCTTTCATTCCATCTTCGATAATAGACTCTGCCTTATTTAATATAACAATCTCAATATGCTTTTTATTCCGGGCGCTCTGAATTCTTTCAATCAGGCCTTTATTCTCTAATGCTTTCAGAGAAGTAGATACATGAGATTTCGTTGATTTACGAATCTTTACGATATCTGCTGCCGTATTATGCTTCGGATTATTATGTAAAAACATAAGTATATCATATTCCATTTGCGTTAGCTGATACCTGTCACATACTTTTCTCGTAAATAGTTCATAACAGCTGGTGATTGTTTTATGCTGATCCCAAAAAAACATATTTTTCCTCCTTGTTATATCACCTTATTAATGTTCTATTTAGAACGATTATGATTATATAGTTCTGCTTCCTTTTTGTCAATCTTTGATTTTTTATTTTTCTTACTTTCTCTGCTGCTCTTTTACTTTTATAAGTATAGATTATCTGTTTTTTGTTATTCATTTCTGTATCCCATCCTGATTATATATCGTTATTATTCGTTCTCTATCTTCCTTCTTACTTAAAAATACATATCGTTCAAAAGGATATTTTTTTAAATATTCCCCCAATACCGGGCGTGCAAAAATATCCTGCATCGAATTTCCATGTACTGTCATTAATAAACGACAGCCACAATTTCGTACATATGCCATTGCCTTAATATCTTTTTCTCCGCCAATTTCATCCGCGGCAAGAATTTCCGGTGTCATAGTACGGAGCATCATTAGCATTCCCGCCGCTTTTGGACAGTGATCCATTAAATCTGTTCGGTTTCCCAAATAAAATCCAATTCCTTCTCGGGTGCGGTTTCCAATCTCACTCCGCTCGTCTACAACAGCTACATTCTTTCCTGTAATTGTGCCTGTTCCATCAGAAAGCAGGCGGATTATGTCCCGCAAATATGTTGTTTTTCCACAGCCTGGCGGTGAGATTAGAAGTGTGTGACAAAATGTGTTTCCTTCAAAAAGTTTTGGTACAATGCACTCTGCGCATCCAATGACTTCTCTTGCTACACGAAGATTGATTGAAGAAATATGTTTTATCTGCGGCTTTTCTTCCCCCCTGTAATAATATTTGCCACATAAGCCTGCCCGGTGTCCTCCTTTTAAAGTAATAAATCCTTCCCCGATTTCTTCTGTGTAAGCAAAAACAGAATACTGGCTGATTTTTTCAAAGATAAGTTTTAGTTGTTCCGGCGATAAAATCCAATTATCCTCTTCTTTTGCTATAGCTCTTCTTTTTTCCGCAGCTTCTTCTTTTTTTAAAAAATAGTTTTCCTGCGTTGTCTCAATCAAAACCGGAAGATCTGCTCGCAGACGGATTTCTGTTAGATTTTTAAAAGTTACGCTTTCTTCTATTCGCTGCCTTAATTTTTGTGGAAAAATCTGAAGCAGTTCCTCTCGGTATAGCTTCTGCTGCACCTATTTCCTCCTTTCTAAAACGGCTATATAAAAATTCAAGAATGCCCCGGCATACATGCTCCTTCCCCTTTTTGAAATTGATCATATAGCAGGTTTTTATAAAACAAAAATCTTAATGAAGTATCCAGCAATGGAATTAACGAGGATTCTCGCTTAATTCCCTGAGGATTTTGTTATCTGTAATACAATTTCCTTACACAAAAAAACAACCTGTTTCTTATAATATATGAAACAGGCTGTAAGATATGTTATCTTTTCTTTTTATAATTTAATTATGAATTTAGTTGTACAATAAGGAAACTCTTCCTGCTATACAATGATTCCTTTATCCCACAGGCGATATTTAGATCGCATTTTACAACTACAGAGTCTATTGATAAACACCTCTTGTTGTTCTTTCCTTTGGTTTGAAACCAGCAGCACGTAAGGCATCTATGATTTTCTTCTTATGATCATGTCCAAATGCTTCCATTGTGATCGTAAGCTCTACAGAACTGTTACGGTTTACGCTGACAAACTGATTGTGCTCAAGCTTGATAACATTACCCTGTACATCTGCGATAACTTTAGATACTTTATTAAGCTGTCCTGGTACATCCGGCAGTAAAACCGACACGGTAAAGATTCTGGAACGCTGGATAAGACCGTTTTGTACAACAGAAGCTAATGTGATGATATCCATATTTCCACCGCTTAAGATAGAAACAACTTTCTTTCCTTCTGGTTTTAAATGTTTTAAAGCAGCTACTGTAAGAAGTCCGGAGTTTTCAACAAGCATTTTATGGTTCTCTAAAATATCAAGGAACGCAACGATTAACTCGTCATCTTCGATGGTGATAATATCATCTAAATTCTCCTGGAGATATGGGAAAATAGTTTCGCCTGGTGTCTTTACAGCAGTACCGTCTGCGATTGTATTGACTCCCTTTAATGTTACTGGATGTCCTGCTTTTAAAGATTCCTGAAGGCAGTTTGCTCCGGCTGGCTCTACACCGATGACTTTAATCTTTGGATTTAACATCTTAGCAAGAGTTGAAACACCAGTAGAAAGTCCACCACCGCCAACTGGTACTAAAATCATATCTACGGTAGGAAGTTCTTTTACAATTTCCATTGCAATAGAACCCTGACCAGTTGCTACTTCTAAATCATCGAATGGATGAACAAAAGTATATCCATGTTCTGCTGCTAACTCTTTTGCTTTTTCGCAGGCTTCATCGTATACGTTACCATGAAGAACAACTTCTGCTCCAAGTTCCTTTGTACGGTTTACCTTTAATAAAGGTGTTGTTGTAGGCATAACAACGATTGCCGGTGCACCAAACTTTCTTGCGGCATATGCTACACCCTGTGCATGGTTTCCAGCAGAAGCTGTGATAAGACCTTTTGCTTTTTCTTCATCACTTAATGTACTGATTTTATAATATGCTCCACGAATCTTGTATGCTCCTGTGAGCTGAAGATTCTCTGGTTTAAAATAAACTTTGTTTCCTGTCATCTGTGAGAAGAAGTCACTTTGTACAAGGTTTGTTGGCAGAACAACTTCCTGCACTCGCTCGTACGCTTCTTCGAACTTGTCTAATGATAATTTTTCCATCATTATATGCATTCCTCCATTATATTCTTCTTGCATTTTTATAATTATATCGCAATTATATAATTATGAATAGCTTTTTTCATTCTTTTTTCTTGTCTGCAGTTGTTTGAACTTATAATTATTGTCAATATACAAAAAATTTATTATTGTTAATTTTTATATATTAACAATTTTTTATTCTTCGTCTTCTGCTGGTTTTTCAAAGAGTGCATTTACAAAAGAATCAGCATCAAACTTCTGTAAATCTTCGATTTTCTCTCCGATTCCAATATATTTTACTGGAATTCCAAGCTCTGCCTGAATTGCGATGGCAATACCACCTTTGGCTGTTCCGTCAAGCTTTGTAAGTACGATACCGGAAATATCAGATACTTCTTTAAACTGTTTTGCCTGCACTAAAGCATTCTGACCTGTTGTTCCGTCAAGAACGATTAATGTTTCAAGGTAAGCTTCTGGAAATTCTCTTTCAATGACTCTTCGAATCTTTGAAAGCTCATTCATAAGGTTCTTCTTATTATGAAGACGTCCGGCAGTATCGCATAAAAGAACATCTGCATGTCTTGACTTTGCTGCCTGGCAGGCATCATAAATAACTGCTGCCGGATCAGAACCTTCCTGCTGTGCAATAATGTCAACACCAGCTCTGTTAGACCACTCTGTAAGCTGCTCAATCGCTGCTGCACGGAAAGTATCCGCTGCTGCCATAATAACCTTTTTATTCTGTGATTTCAGCTGTGCAGCAAGCTTTCCAATTGTTGTTGTTTTTCCAACACCGTTTACACCAATCACAAGAACGACTGAAGTACGGTTCTCATATTCGTAAGCTGTCTCATCAACTTCCATCTGCTTTTTAATAATATCAATTAAAAGCTGACG
>ENA-OOXE01001579-OOXE01001579.1-human-gut-metagenome-genome-assembly--contig:-NODE-1579-length-11475-cov-4.055429_pt1 | contig 11475 bp, 15 predicted proteins | sample MGYA00241585_ERZ501339 | MGnify/ENA primary metagenome ERZ501339 (study PRJEB25962, sample SAMEA1972463) | human gut metagenome | biome: human gut; feature: human-associated habitat; material: faeces...
ACTGTGTTTATAAGGGATGGGGGCGAAATCACAACCGATTTCGCCCCCATTTGGGTATAAAGCAGGGCTGCCGCCCAGCAAAAAATATTTGCTAGTGCGACAGCCCCATAAAAAAGACACCATAGCGAATCGCATACTTTATGCATACCATTCTCTATGATATCTTCCAGATTTTGCTGGCTAATGTCTGTCGTTGTTGTCAGGCTGTACTGACTGTATGGATTCATAGTCGCGTTCTCTCTTTCCGTTCTGTAGATATGTACGGGGTTTGTCACATCCACCTATGGAAAAATATACCATGCAGATATTGGAATATCAAACGTTATTTCACCAAAAGTCAAATTAGTTTCTCCGTCTTTCAGTAAAACGACATATACATTTCAAACCAATTCTCATTTTTTATAAACCGCAGCCTGTCCATTGACACCTCCCTGATGTCGGATGTATCTATTGTACTGTATCAGGTATCCGGCATCAAAATGCTTTCCTTCTGCCTTATCCTGCGGTGTAGATTTTCCTCCAAGGATTTCCTCCACCGGATCCACCGAAGAAAGACGGATCACAGAAATTCACTTAAACTATGATAGATTTCACCATCGCGCCCTGACATCGCTTTTGCACACGTCAATGAATTTAAAATAGATTCTTCCACAGCCTCTGCCACCAGCCGGAATACCTTATCAAGTTGATTTTCCGGGAAGTACTTCATCATATGAAACTGCTCTTCTTTCGTATCCGGTATCCCATTCGCATTGGTAAACCCAATAAATACATCCCCACTGCCATGTCCCATAAAAGAACCAGTTCGTATCAACCCAACTGCTGCTCTTTTTAAAACTCTCTTTAACTGTCTCTCTCCAAGCGGCAGATCAGTCCCCACAATGACCATGATGGAACCCTTATCCTCTTTTGCACTGTTTTGCATTTTCGTGCATATCTGTCTGCCAACCGGTACGCCGGCAACGGTAAGATCTTGCGTTTTTCCAAAATTAGACTGCACCAAAACACCGATTGTATACTCTTTACCGCCAAACGTTAAAATTCTTGATGCGGAACCAATCCCACCCTTTAATCCAAAACAGACTGTTCCTCTTCCGGCACCGACTGCCCCCTGCTTGAAGTTTTTTTCTGCGTGCTCGATTGCGAAAAGTACATCTTCTGCCTCTATTACCCGTTCTGTGATCTGATTAATTCTAGAGTCATTCGTCTCTCCTACTACTGGATTAACGCTTACTAACTCTTTACCGTTCTTCCTGCATTCCTTTTCCGTAAATGTGACAAGCCCATCTGCTACCTTTCCTACATTTAGTGTATTCGTCAGTGCGATCGGCGTCTCTAATACACCGAGTTCTTCAATCTGAACCGTTCCCTGCGTCTTCCCAAAACCATTTAATGCATAAACCGCTGCAAGTGGCTTCCTTTCATAGACAAAACCATCACATGGTATGATCACTGTAACACCAGTCTGGTTTTTTCCCTTCCTCACCGTATAATGTCCAACCTTTACTCCCGGCACATCCGTGATCGTATTGCGAATGCCACACTTGCCATTTCCTATCGTATATCCATATGCACGGATTCCCTTTCCTGTAATTTCTTTCACAAAATATAAGGTATCAATTCCCTCACCTCTGTCATTTTTCAGACGTGTTTCACAGTGAAAATCCATTTTTTCCATCAGGTGCAGCTGTGCTTTGTTCGTACTCCAGGTCCTAAGTGCCATTACCGTATATCTGCTGCTTTCTTCCACGTATTCTTTTGCTTTCTGATATAATACCAGTGCTAATCCCTGGCCTCTGTACTCTTTTCTGATGCAGAGTGTGGTAAAATAACAGATATCCCTGTAATCTTTTAAAGCCTCACATTCTTCCATCGAACGAAATGACAGAAAAGCAATGATTTTCTTCTCTCTTTTTAATAAAAGTGTATGCTGTTTTGCCACCTCATTAAAGTAATTTCTGACACCGTCACCAGATTTTTTCTCCCATGTCTTTTGAACAGTGCTTCCCCGCTCCGATAACGGCGGTTCAAAATCCTTATCACACTCTGATAAAATAGCATACACCTCGTTTGCTTCCCATTCATCCTCTAACTTATCTCTGAAAAAAATTTCATCCTTCATTTGTTCTGCTCCTATCTGCACCGTCAATGCTCTTCTGTAACTGTTTCAAACACGCCTACTGCAATTTGAAATCCTTTTGTTAAAGATTCCGGGTTAATCCATTCTTCTAATGTATGCGCACCCGCTCCTTCTATGAGTCCAATACACAGAGACGGAATTCCCATAGCTAACGGTATATTACAATCCGTGGACGCCTGGCCAAATGCAGGTCGTTTTCCGGTAACTTTTTCTATCAGATCGCTGCACTTTTGTGCTATCCGCATAATTTTTTCTGTATCGACCACCCCCATGCAGGGACGTTCTCCTATCTTTTTACATTCAATCTGAACATCATCTGTCTTACGTTTTTTTAATGTTTCATACAAATAGTTCTCGCATTCCACCAGGGCTTCTGCCTCATCCGAACGTGCTTCATACAGCATACTGCACTCCTGCGCAATCGTATTTACCGATGTCCCTCCCGAAATGACTCCGGCATTATATGTAGTATGCCCGGCGCCAACAGGCTGATAACCGTACAGTTCATGAATCAGTGCTGCCATTTCCGCAACTGCACTTTTATTGCCAAAATCAAGATAAGAATGTCCTCCTTTCGTCTTTACTACAATTCTATAACGATAAGAACCGACACTCGATGTATAGATATGATGCGTGTACAGATCAAAGCTGGTTACCCACCTTAAACGATTTCCATAGGACTCCATCAGTTTACGGCTTCCTGCAAGATTTCCAAGTCCTTCTTCCCCCACATCAAATACAAACCAGACACCACAGGACCTTTTTTTCACTTTTTCATGGACATATTTGATCAGCAGCAATAATATTGCGGCATTTGCAGTATCATCTCCAATTCCCGGACAACACCACTTCCCCTTTTTTTCCTTTATCCTCAATTCTGTTTCTTCCGAAAATACGGTATCTAAATGAGCCATAAGCATACAGTTATTCTTTCCAGATTGGATATTCCATGGCACGATCACATTTGTGCATTCGTCTGACAGTACTTCTTCTATTCCCTGCGCCTGAAGCCATTCCACGCAATATTCTGCTCTCTTTTTCTCATGTCCCGTCGGTGCTTTTATCAGTGCCATTTCCCTTAATGTCTGTTCTAATAAAGTTTTCTGTTCTTTGATATACTGCTGTATACTCTCCAATACATCTACCTTCTTTCTCTATTTACTCCGTATCATTATACCACCACTATAACACCATTCCACCCCATATGGTCTGCATGCCCGGTTTAAATATTCTAATATTGCAAGTGCTTCTATCTCATCTGCCACATACGGCAAATTCTTTTTGTATCTTTCCTTATAAAATCCAAGGCTTACCGGCAAAAGTTCTGTTTTTACACATTTTCCGTCTATAATCTCAAAATACGGAATAACCGTCTGATAAACTTCCGGTATCGTATACAGAGTTTTCTTTGCCTTAGCACTTCTTTTTGCAATTCCTTCTGCCCCGGATGCAGATTCCGGCAACCCGTATTTTTCCATATAATCAGCAGGAAGATCCCGCACAAACTCATTTTCAAATATAAAATTACCAAGACAGTAAAAAATAGGACAGTCCTTATAAAACTCAATTCCTTTCATCTGATGTGTTCCACTTCCGACCACGGCACAGGCACCGGCATCAATACAGGCATGTGCAAATTCCTCCATAAAATAATCTGCTTCATATTCCTGATCGGCTTTTATCTCATGCGAATGTATCATGATAACCACCGCCTCACAGGTATACAATGCCTCTTTTATTCCATTTAATGTTCTTTCCACATCCCGTTTATCAGAATAACTCCATCGTCCTTCCTGCTCATTGCTATCCACAATAGTAAATTCCATCGTTCCAAATTCCATCCGGTTCTCTGCAAGCGACGGTATAAACCCCTGCGCACGATGTTTTTCTCTCAAACTGTTAAGTCCTGTATTTTTATTGATTTCTTCCAGATATGCCGCATGTTCTTTTGTGATCTTGTAAAGATTATGAGTCCGCAACGCATTTAATCCCGGTCGTCCCGGGATTCTTGGGGTCTGGCTCCCTGCTCTCGCAGCATTTTCAAATGTTGAACAGATATCGATTACCCCAACTCTTCCATTTTTTGTCTCTATCATTGCAGGTCTTGCTGCCTCATATAAATTTTTTCCACTCCCCGCATAAAAAAATCCTGCTTTATTTACATTGTCAATGGTCATATTCAGACCTTCATAAGAATAATCCATACTGTGATTGTTTGCTAATCCCAGCATATTAAATCCATATCTTTTGATATCCAAAAGACAGGATTTATCCACAGTCAGCCACGTTCCTCCTGAAAATGCAGAAGCAAAGCAGGTCCCATCTGTGACTGTGGTCTCTAAATTTGCCATTCTGATATCACCACGTTTGATATACCGGCTGATTTCTGCTATTCCGTCATTTTCCCTTGGGATTTTTTTTGTGATCAGAATATCTCCGGCTGCCGTAAATCTGATAGGTTCTTTTTTCATCTGGATCTTCCTTCCCATATCTATCTATACAATCACCAATTCTTTGTTTTGCATTTCCTCTATCAGATATAATACCATATCGTGCTGTCTTGTCTCATTTTTTCTTCTAAAACCATGACACCACACGATCTAACCCTCCTTCTCCGGCTAACAGCCACATTCCGTCCAGTTTCATTCGTAAGATATCCCTGCATTTTACCATACAAACACCTTCTTTTCTATTGAATCAAAAAAGCGCCAGACCCCCCCCTTAGTTCCAACGCCTTTGTCAATAATTTTTATCATTTGCATGTAATATAGTCGATAGCTATATTTTTGTCAATATCCCGCTGTTTCTATATTTCAATAAATGTTTCTGCCGGGACTTTTACGTTTTGTCGTCTGTTTCGTTCCGTTCGAGATTCATCAGGTCAAAATCGACATATTCTCCATTGATTTTGAAAAAATGGGGAAACGAATATTTCCCTCTTCTATTAACTTATGTCTGTTGCATTTTGGCGTTTAATCCATAATACATACGTTTGATATATTACTAGACAATGTATTGCTATCTCAAGTACAAGTCTAACCGTGCTATTCATAGACAGATACTGGTTTGCATGAACTATAAGATTATAATTGGAATAAATGATGCGGAACATTCCCCAAATCGCAACCAAATAAATTATTATAGAATATATCTTACTTTTCTTACCCAAAACAAAATAAGCGAATGTTGCTACAGCACCAACTATATTTGGGATAATTAAAACAATCCACCATAAAACAATCTGAACATTTGAATAAATTACCATATTTCCAGTTCCAGTAATACAGGTCGCAGCAAAAAATGCAGTAATGACGGCACCCATCCTTTTTGGTGATAGCATTCCTCGTATAGCATTAACAAAACCATACGCAAAGGAAACAATCTGAATAAGCAATGCCAATACATTTATTACAATCGCTTGAATATCATTATAATCAATCATCTCTGATTGCAACGGGAATCTAATTATAATGTCCACAATAGTGATAAAAAATGAAATTATCACAAACGCATAAAGAGCTATCATTATGTTATTGACGCTCTTCTTTTCAATAACAGGGTTACGTTCTACTACTTTTTCCATTTCTTTTCCAGATAACAGGTCGTCAAGACTCATTTCCAGAATCTGCGATATTTTTTTAGTAGTAAGTAAATCAGGGTAACGATCCCCACATTCCCACCTTGATACTGCCTGTCTGGTTACATATAATTGCTCGGCAAGAGACTGTTGGGTCATTCCCTTTTCTTCTCTCGCTCTTCTTAGTTGTTCGCCAAATTCGACCATATTAAATCTACTCCTTTCATAATTAGTTCATCTGCAGATGTAACCTCAGTATCACAAATTACTAGAACAACTTCAAGCAACACCTCAATAACTTATGTCACCATTATGGTGCGTCCGCTAAAATCAAGCATTTATCCCATTTACAAATCTATCGTCAAGTAAATTTGATGTTGTCAAAATTGGTGGACACATTTTTCTCTTTACTTGGATTGCTTGCCCATCAGAAGATAATCCTTGCTGACACGCCCTTGTCTGTTCAAATATCTATATTAAAGTGTCTCGTACATTGCTTTTAATTCTTTCAGAATCTTCTCCTTTGTTCTGCCAACCAGCCCCAACTGTTTAATATCCACGTTTTCATTTTTCATACGCTGGACAAACTCTTGAATATCGGCATAAACTCCTTGGGGAGCCACTACCTTGGCGGTAGGATCAATCAACTCCGTCAGACGGAAAACATCATTCTTATGTTTCTTGATATTTTTGCTATCAACGTGTTCTCCTGCGGCCTTACGATCTGTCAAATCCATCCACGCTTTTGCCTTAAACGGAATCAAATATGCCGCATCCAAGACAGTCACTCCATCAACGGTGACTTTCCCCTGCTTCAAAAATTCATAGTAATCATCGTCCAAAAGAATAGCAGACAGACTCGAAATATCTTCGTCCATCGGTAACGGTGTTAGCACTGCATCTTCTGGAAGTTGGATGGTATCCAGCTTTCGCTTGAAAAGTTCAATCATTGCAGGATACTAATTTGTAATTGGGTGACTAAACCGATAAAACTGCGGCACACCCGAACTTTTGTCGCACGGAAGTCCAGTCCCTCCTCCGTCATCAGAATATCACACGCAGTTCCACCAATGATAGCATATTGTTCTTCACTGCCCTTGAACCATTCCTTAAAGCTATCAATTCCTGTAACCATCTATCTTCCTCCACAGTTCATTCAACATTTCTTCTACTGCTTCTTCAACCCGTTCATCTGCATCTTCTCTCAATGCCAATGCCAGCGAAAGCTCATCTACAATGTTTCGCGTGGACAATTTCCGTGGATTGTATCTCCACATCTCTACGGCCACTTGCACCTGCGAATTCTGCAAGCCATTGGACATAACATCTTTCCATTGAGAGATTCTTTCTGCCGCATAACATCTGACATTCGGTGTGTTCAGCATGGAATACTCTGCCAACGCCGAATATCCACTTTCCAACAGCTCTGTTCCCACCAATTCTTTCGGAATATAAACCGTTCGTTTTATTGGATTCAGCAACTTATCTCCTGCCTTTTGGAACAGTGTTTTCGGAGAATCCTCAGATTGCATGATCCTCTGCACACCGACTTTTCTGATATGCAGCAATCCCATTTCTTCAAGCTGTCTTGATGCCCTTGATATAGAAGTAGGTGTCAGTTCCAAGTCCTTCGCAGCTTGACTTGTAGATAGTTCCTGTGCGCCTCCATAAATGAAATGCAGTAGAAGCATCTGCGCCGATGGAAGTATTTCTTCCCTTGTCTTTTTTTCGGCGCTGCACCGTTCCTGCAAATACACTGCCATAAAAGGCAAATAAATTTGCTTTCCATCTACAATAAAAGGAATCATCTCACGAATCAGATATTCTTTCTGGCGATAGCTAAGTTCTTTTAGAACCAGCACAACAGGCAAGTTCTCATTTTTCTGTATCCGAGCAATATGTTTTTTCAGTACTTCAATCTGCTCCAGTTCTGTCTTAGGATAAAGAAAAATCATCTTCTGTTCAATCATTGACACCATCCTTAAACGGTACCTTGTGGCTATAAAATTGGGCAAATGCTTAAACTCCACATCATCATAAGTAACCTTGACTCCCAGAACTTTATCGAGATATTCCATGTCATCACCTGCAATCTTAACTCTTTTTCTGTATTATAACTCTTTTTAAGTTAAGATGCAATATTTGAGTTAAGAGCAGTTAAAAATCAACATTATTAAAAATTATTTTTACAAAAAAACCGATGCAACATGAGCATTACACCCACACTGCACCGGACATTCCACCATCAACTGCTCTGTCTATTTTCTTCTTCCTTCTGCACTTCCTGCTCATGCAGCTGCTCTTTTTTCTACTCGTCCCCTTTCAGGATTTCCTGCACAGTCTCCTGTGCTCCAGGCCAATCCTGCATACAGGACAGTTCGATCAGCAAATCACTCATGATCACTCTATCATGGGCACAGCCAATGATAAGTCCTATGACACAACCCATGATAACTTAGAGGATGACACCCATCAAGATATCCACCAAGTTAGCCACCAAGATTCTACGCCGTCAGCAGTTATATTGCACCTAATCCCCCATTTCCAACTCGTTCAAAAGCGAATCCTGCGGAAGCGAGTCAAACACATCATTCTCGACCGCACAGCGTAAAGAGTCTGTATTTCGTTTCAGTACATCCGATACAGAAACAGCAGAAACTTGATATACGCCTTCCTCCAGATGTTTACGTAAAAATACATAACTATTCTTTGGCAGGTTCAAATCCAGCATATCTGTATCCCGTGCTGTACACAGGGCTCAGACCGTTTCGCTTTTCTTCTCTGTTATGCCTTAACCAACGACCAGCCTTGGCTCTTAGTCTGGAGCTGTACCATGTGGGCAAAAATGCCGCCCTTATGCAGCAACTGTGCAGGCGATCCCTGTTCTGCTACTGCTCCATCTTTGAGCACCACAATCTAGGTCTCGGCGGCTCCGGTGCTCTCGTGGATGATCTTGCGCAGCTTACCGCTGCCAAACGTCTCCGTAAAGCCCAGCGGCAGTGTGGCAAGGTGTTCGGAAACCTCCAGCCGCAGATTGGTCGCCACCCGGAACGCCGACAGGTGGGAGCACATCAGTGCCGCAATGTAAATGAGGTAGGACAGCACCGCAAACAGCACTGCCATCCAGCCGTAATGGGGGATGTTCACCGCCTGCGCATAGTCCGGCGCGGCGTTCAGCACATCCCGCAGGATCTTCCAGATGTACACAAAAGGCACCAGCGCCACCAGCGCACTGACCGCAGACAGCACCCACGAAGCGTAGGTGAAATATCGGCATAGTCCATCAGCCGGGAAAGATCGGACTGTTTTTTCACGAAAAGACCTCCTTCAAATAATTTTTATGCAAAAATGTGCCGTGGCGTTTTTGCTCCACAGCACATTCTGCGTATTAACCTGCTAGATTTTCAGTACAGAACAGCTCAATGCAGTTGTCGATCATAGTCTGGTCGCAATCCGTAGAAATGCCAGATGCCACCCAGTAAGCATATTCGCCTGCATCGTACTGGCTCAGAGCTTCTGCATCCGAACCATAGCGGAACTCAATATGGTAAGTTTCCGCACTGGTGTCCGGCGCAAGGAAGAAGTAGGTGAACTCGCCGGAATCGGCATCATCGCTTTCAAACTCATACAGCCCACGCACAGGCTCCATGCCAATATAGTGATAGGTATGGGAGAACAGCACATTGCCGTCCTTATCGGTGCCGGAAATGGTAGAAGTTTCGCCGTCAAAGGTCAGGGTCGCAAGGTCATTGGTAAAGCCGCAGAAGTAGGCACCGCCGCCGTTTGCATAGGCCTCGACGGCATCCTCGCCGTAGACATCGCCCGTAACCATTGAAGAGAGCTTTTCAAAGGCAGCTTCCGCATTTTCCTCTCCCACAAGGGCGGTACAGTCGTCCAGCCATGTCTGCTGATATTCGTCTGCCAAAATTACCGGCCACAGCTCCTGATAGCTGCCTGTCAAGTCGTTCAGCAACTGTACAGCGGCAGCTGCGTTTTCATCCACAGCAGAAGAGGCGGTCTCTTCTACGGAAGAAACAGTGCTTTCTGCGGCAGAACTTGCAGAAACGGGAACAGAGCTCGCCGTGCCGCTGCTGCAGCCAACCAGAAGAGAAGCAGACAGAGCTAGCACAGCAGCTGCACTCAGAATTCTTTTCATCAAACGCATTATCAATTTCCTCCACAAAATCAGAATATCGGCGTTAGTTTCAACTAATTGCGATACTGATTTTACTGGAACCGGACTTTCTGCGCAAGAACCAAATCGACAGAATCTATCCAATCGGACGCATCTTCCGATACTCCGTAGGCGTCATGCCGGCTGCTTCCCGAAATGCAGAAGAAAACTTATTCGGATTTTCGTACCCGACCCGATGGGCGATTTCAGCAACCGTGCAATCGGTTTCGAGTAGTAGCTTCTGTGCCAGCTGCAGCCGGTACTCTTTCTGATACGCATAGACCGAGCTTCCGTAAATGCCTTTGAAACAGCTTTTTAATGCCGTAGGCGAAAGGCCGACCTCCTGTGCAAGCTGTTCGATTGTACGGCGAACTGTCAGTTCCTGCGTGAGAAGAGCCGCAGCCTGCTTCACACACTCCACCTGATGCTGATTGAAATACTCTGTCTGCTGCACATCTTCCCTGTTTTTCAGCCGGGTCAGAATATGCAGCAACTCCAGCACTTTCAGCCGAAGATAGCCGGTGTCCGGCACAGAATGCGCTGTGTAAAGCTCTGAAAAAATATGGGCAATGGTCGGTTCTGACCGCAGGATACAGCAGCGGTTTTCCGTGCAGATGTACCGCCGTATGACATCAAGGTCTACGCCGTACCATTCCATTTGTTTCCGCATTTCCGGCGAAATCGCATCCAGATCCAGTAGGATGGTGATGCCGTTGTAGTGCCGCAGCGGAAAGCAGGAGGACGACTTTTTGCGCGCCGCTGCACACACCGCAAAATCCCCTGCTGCCAGATAGCAGCAGCTATTTGCCCCAAAACTGCACTCGTAACGCCCCACGCGGCAGTGGTTGATCTCAATGACATTCCGCATTGGTGCCGTGGCTTCCTCAAAGAATGCAAGGTGCATATCGTTGTAGTACAGTTCTGCCCCCGAAAACAGTGGACAGATGGTCATACTCCCACTCCCCGTTCCGTTGGAGAGCACGACGGTGCGGGGCATCGCCGTGGAATCAGTTTGCTCCGGGGATAGATCAAAAAGTGATTCATACATAGCCATTCTCTTTTCCTGAAGATTCGCTTTTTCTTACTGATTCGCAGACGTGAACTGTCAAATTCCATTTCTCTGCAAAAATGTTTCCATCAAATCAAGATACCGTTCCGCCTGAACGATAAAGCCCACATGACCGCCCGGAACTGTGCGGATCTCCGCATCCAGTTTCCGGAACAGATCTGCGAACCGTTTCTGATCTTCCTTTTTGAAAATGTCATTTTCCGGGAGGAGGATCAGTATCCTCCCCCGCAGATATTCAAAATCATTTGCTTGGAAAGGCGGGTAATCCTTCAGCATATATACACACCGGAAGCTATGGATGCACTTTCTGCAAAAAACACAGACAATTCAGCAATCGCTGTCAGCCTGCGAGGTGCGCAGAGTGCTTTTTCTCATACACCGCAGCCGCGATGCACCAGCGGATGAACTGCTTTGATTCTTCTTTCTTCATTTTCTTCGCTTCCTGTTCGTAATCATAATAGCCAAAAGCGTTCCATCTCCGACACAAGCAGTGCCGGATGATTGATGATCTCGCC
>ENA-OOXE01001592-OOXE01001592.1-human-gut-metagenome-genome-assembly--contig:-NODE-1592-length-11377-cov-1.925985_pt1 | contig 11377 bp, 8 predicted proteins | sample MGYA00241585_ERZ501339 | MGnify/ENA primary metagenome ERZ501339 (study PRJEB25962, sample SAMEA1972463) | human gut metagenome | biome: human gut; feature: human-associated habitat; material: faeces...
TCCTACTCGAATTCATTTATGGTAAATAACCAGTTTAATCTGACATTAAACGGAATCAGCAAGGATGGCTCAGAGGCAACGATTGATTTCAAGACAGATGCCGATGCCGTTGCGGACAATGTCAGCAGACTCGCCAATGCTTATAACGAAGTGATCAGGATCGGTCATTCGTATTCTGATGCCCAGCGTCCTAATAAGCTCGTCTCTGACATGAGCAGTGTTGCAAAAGACTACCGCAATGAATTAGAAGCGATGGGATTGGAATTAGACGCCGATAATTATCTGCATATTGACCGCAGTCTTCTGTATGATGCCGCAACTGCAGAAGATGCGCAGGATAATTTTGCGATCCTGAATCAATTTAAGGACACATTAAACAGCAAAGCAGCAGAGGCGTCTATTGACCCGATGAATTACGTGAACAAAATTATTGTAGCCTACAAGAACCCCGGACATAATTTTGCGACACCATATATCACTTCGATCTACTCCGGAATGATGTTAGACCGCTATTGTTAAAAAGACTGTCACATGAATCAGCTTTCATGCAACAGTCTTTTTTATGCGATCGTCTCTAAAATTGTCTCTATACGGTTTACATAAGAATGATGTTGTTTCACTTTCTCATAGCCGTTATGGGCAATCTCCCTCCGCTCCTTCTCATGTTCCAGATAATAGCCCGCTTTCTCTGCCAGATCTTCCACACCGTCAAAACATATCAGGTCTTCCCCTTCCTTAAAATAAAGAGGGATCTCCGCCTGATAATTTGTCATCAGAAATCCTCCTGCCCCCAGTACATCCCATATGCGGAGCGGAATCCCGCTTTTAATATTGGGGATCGTGAAGTTCAGGTTTATTTTCGACTCATGGAACACTTTTGGCATCTCGCTCCAATAATCGACAGAGCCGCAGTACTGCACTCTCACAAGATCCGAGACATTGCTGTTACTATACACATTCACACGGAAATGTTTTGACAGTTCAATCAGCGCGCGCCGTCTCTCAATCTCTGCGATTTTAAACCCAAGCACCGTTGTCTGGAAGATCAGTCCGAGATCCGAGAAAGAACCCTCCGACTTTTCCAGTGAAAAATGCTGTTGCAGCTGTTCTAAAATATCCGTTGTGAGCATTGGTTCCACGATATTTGCACCACTGATGTTAAGCTGTGCTTCCATCACCGCATCAAAATAGCCTCTCAGATATTCCGGCAGCGTAGGCTTGATCCTGTCGTAGGAATTTCTCTCATAAAGGCTTCCCACGAATGCAATGTCACCGCCGTATTTTACACTGTCCTCTGACTTCTGTAAAATCGCATCAACCCGGTCAGCATCCACTGCAAGCGGAAGATACCAGATATGTTTTACCCCCATCTCTTTAAATTCCAGATAGTTTGTTTTATCAAACGTAAAAATGTAGTTGCAGTCGTTAAAAACAGAGACATGATACATGCTGATCAGTGGATTGTCACACGTCCATGACACATATTTTACGCCCATTTTCTGGCAGGAATTTGAGATCAGTGCAAAATAATTGACCGTAAACACCATATCATAATGATTTTTTTCCATCATTGCTTCGATTTTCGCCTCAAATTCGGGATCAATGTCATAATTTCCAAGTTCCTGCTCAATATTGTCCACCGTATGTCCTAACAGGCGGAATGTCTGTTCAATATCCCGGTAATTGTATGCCTTCCAACGGTACATTAAAATGCGCATTAATTCTTTGTCCCTCCATCTTTTACAGCATATGATCTTCAGTCAAAATAGCACTCGCGGATATACTCTGCCCTGTTTTTCCACGTATGCCCCTCTTTTGCGGCACGATATCCACAATCTGCCAGCTCCTGCATGTGGGAGCTGTGGCCAAACAAGTCAAATACCCGTTCCGGCAGTGTCTGCAATTCCTTTAATGAAAACATCACAAGTTCTTTTCCATCCGTAAAGGTTCTGCGCAGGTAAGTGGAATCATCTGTCACTACCGCCGCACCTGCAAGCATACCATTAAAAATACGGTCGTGCGCACCTGCTTTAAACCAGGTCATGGTATTTAATACGATCTTGGAGTCGTTCATAAGCGGAAGAATCTGCGGTGCAAGCACCTTTCCCCCATATGTCAGATACGGATTATCACTCCATTCGCACTGTTCCCAGCCAACACCATACGCGGTCACATGAATGCCGCTCTCCACAAGGATGCGCACCGCCTGCTCCCGAAAAAAAGACGTCGCGTAGGAATCCAGAAACCGCATTTTTACAATGATCTCCTGTAAACGCTCGTCGGATATATCTCCACGCACTGACTTTACATATGCTTCTATCGCCTGTTCTGTCGTCTGTTCCGGGGGCTGCACCAGTTCGCCCAACACCGACTGCATCATATGCTCACCGTCGACTTCCGGGATGGAATGAAGATCCGGGATCATCTTTGCGACCGTATAGATTGGAAGTGCCCCTGCATACAGCACATCGATATTGCGGTCATTCAGAGGTTTATGCTTATGTCCCAGCTCCACTCCTGCATGTGGAAGGAAATCTGTCTGATGGATGTTTTTGAAAAAACGCCGGATATATTTCTCATGATTGCGGTCTGTGCAGAGGATCACTGCTGTTTCCGGCATATTGCAAAGCGGTTTCTCATAATGAAACGGATGATCCATGAGAATGTCAATATATGGGATATGAAAATAATTCCATATATTATGTTCTTCCGGTTTTTTCTCTTCATCCTCCGCTGCTTCAGACTGTTCAAAAGAAAGATTGTATCCGAGGTTATTAAATGTCACTACTGCAAATTCCTGTGATTCATCCAGAAGGCGGAGCAGCATCTTTTTGCTCACTTCCTCATTTGCAGTGTGATACACAAATGTCCCATATCCCATAGATTCAAATGCCTCGATCAAATGATCTGTAAATAAATCAAGCGTGTCATAGACACCTTTAAAATAAATGATTGTCTTCAAATCCTTGCTCCCATTCATTTTCTGTCCGCCGGAAACGTTATCTGTCCAAATATTCATCCACATCATCCGGTCCGACTTTTGTATAAGGCAGTCTTATGTATTTTCCATTCTCCAGATCCAGATCATCCAGATCTCCTCCTGTGGCAAGTGCAAAGGAAAGATCTAACATTCCCTTCGCCTGTCCATCTTTATCATTATAGACGGTACCGGCCATCTCGCCATTCTTCACTGCCTCAAGTCCAACGTCCGTGCCGTCGATCCCGACTACTACCGGCCATTCCTCCCGGCTTAGGTCTGAGGCCTTCAATGCATCGATCGCCCCCACTGCCATATCGTCATTGTTTGCGATCACTAACTCTATTTTATTGCCATTCTGGCTCAAAAGCTGTGTCATTTTATTCTGTGCCTGTGCACGGTTCCAGTTAGCAATGGCATAACCCAGTTTTTCCACCTCAATCCCGCTGGAAACAATCGTATTCACCGAGTATTCCGTGCGGACTATTGCATCCTGATGCCCCGGCTCCCCCTCAAGCACAACATACTGGTAGACTCCATCCTGATTTCTGTCGACCGATGGATCCTGTAAAAAAGCCGCTGCGGCAATCTGTCCTTCCATCATTCCAGATTCAAATGCCTTCGCCCCCACATAATACAGTTTATCCCAGCGCTCTAAATCCTCTTCCACCAGCTCACGGTTGAAGAAAATGACAGGGATATCATTTTTCTCTGCGAGATCAATGACCGTTGTAGGATCTGTACGATCCACTAAGTTCACACAGATAATGTCGCATCCATCCTGTGCCATAGCTTCCACCTGATTGTTCTGTGTCGCCTGACTCTGTGACGCATTATAGACTTCCACATTAATGGCGATTCCTGTCTCCTCTTCCTTCGCTGCTGCATAGGTGTTAAAATCTTCCATCAGCTCAGAAAGAAACGCATCATACTGGTCATAGAGTGTCACACCGATCTTGATACTTTTCACCTGTGTATTTCTCTCTGGCAGTTCACATCCCATAAGCATTGATGCGCCCACTGCCAGAATCAACGCACTTGAAATTCTCTGTTTTGCACTTCTCATGCTGTACCTTTCTCTCCTTCTTCCTGTTTTCCCTATACCATGATTCTCCTGATTTACTGTACAATTGGGAATAAAATCTTCTGATTCTCCTCATCATACAGATTCTGCCTATTGATCACAAGACTTTCCACCGTTGTTCTTTCAGCACTGGAAAACTTGTATTTGATTTGTTCCGCAATCGTATGTACGCTCTGGTATCCCATGTTAAATTCATTTGGTACTACAAGTGACTTAATTATGCCTTTGTCCAGATAATATACCGTTTTATCCGAACACCCTTCCCCATAAATCATAAACTGTCGTTTATAACTGGTATCCGCCTGCAGATAATCCACTGCTGTTTCTGTCTCCGCATTTCCCAATGTGATCAGAATATCCACCGGTTCATCTGCCTGTTTTGTCACAAGTTCCGATGACAGATTCTCCCCCTGACCGGACAAAATCCAGACCGGCTCTATGTTCTCATCCTCCAACAGCTTTTTCACGCTGCCAAGCCTCTGCTGCATGGAAAGCTGATTCTGGTTTCCGCTAAGAATTCCAATTTTTTTCTCAGATAAAGAATCCCCATAATCCTGCAAAACTGTCTGTGCCAGTGCTTCACCGATCCAGAGATTATCCGGGGCTGTCACGGAATAAACTCCCTCCGACACCGCATCTGTTTCCAATAACATCACCGCTACAGAAGAATCTATTTTCTCAAAAACTGCATATGTGTCCTCACTTGAGACAAGCTGTACGATAATTCCATCTGCTCCATTCTCCACTTCACGTTCAATCAGCGCCTTTTCTTCATCTTCACTCGCAAAGACACCGGTGGAAACATAATTTAACTGAATATCGTCATCTTTCGCTGCCTGCTCCAGTCCCTCGCGCATTGCGATCCAGCGGTCATTGTTGCTGTCGTTGACGATCACAGACACACTGTATTTTTTCTCTTCTTTATTCACTCCAAGCATGCCAGCGGATGTCCAGACAATCGTCACTACCAGGGCAAGAATGAGCAATCCAAAATAAATCCTATTTTTCTTCACTGCTCTTTCCCCCCTTTCAGTTCCTGCATCTTTCCGTTTTCCAGCAGTTCCAGTTTTTCCGGTTCATATGGAATATACGGCAGATGGATACGAATGGTGGTTCCCTCATCCGGCATACTCTCGATTTCAAGGCCATATGGCTTGCCAAACCGCAGACGGATACGATTATGTACATTGATCACACCCACACCGGAACCATGCTTTCTCACACGGTTATTGTCGGTTAAAAGCTGTTCCACCATATCCTGCGGCATACCAAGTCCGTTATCGCTGACTTCTATATAAATATCGTCCTCTTTCCGGTAACCTTTTACATGGATCTCGCCTTCACCGTCCATTCCTTCCACGCCATAATAAATCGCATTTTCCAGCAGCGGCTGCACCACGAGTTTTACCGTACAGCAGTGCAAAATTTCCTCCTCTATGGAAAAATCAATTGCAAAACTGTTTTTATATCGAATTTTCTGGATATTCATGTAATTCTTTGCGTGTTTGATCTCATCTTCAACACTGATGATCGTTTTTCCGCGGCTTAGACTGATACGGAACAGACTCGCAAGCTGTGTGATCATAAAGACTGCATCCTCGTAGCGTTCGCCCTCGATCATCCATACAATGGAATCCAGTGTATTATACAAAAAGTGTGGATTGATCTGTGACTGCAATGCATCCAGTTCACTTTTTCTTTTTTCTTCCTGTTCATACAAAATATCATGCATCAACTGGTTAATCTGTTCTACCGTAGAGCGCAACGTCTTTCCCAGATGTTCTACTTCCAACGATCCGCCTACATATATAGTAGGATTCAGATTTCCCGCTTCCCATTCTTTGACAGATTCATTCAGACGCTGTAATGGTTTTGCGATTCTTGCAGACACAAGCTGATTGATGATAATAATCATCAGCATCGACAACGCCATCAACATAATCACAAACATTCGCGTACCGTAAAGTCCCATATTAAAGGCGCTCATTGGCACAACGCTCACAATTTTCCAGCCGGTATAGCTTACCGTCTTGACGGTGATAAGTCTCTTTTCCCCCTGAAAAATCTCCTGATGGGAACCGTCATCATAATGAACCGCCTCAAGATTATTTTCCTCATAAAGATTCGTGTAAATCAGTTTCTGCTTCGGATGATAGATAATCTCACCATCGCTGTCCATCAGATAGACATATTCCGATGAATTATCTGTATTTGCCTTATTAAAAAGCTGCTCAATGCTGCTGTAGTTCATATCAACCAGCAAAACACCCAGCGTAGAATTTCCGTTGCTTGTCAGTTCCACTGCACGGCTTAAGGAAACAACCCAGTAATAGCGGTAAGTTGCATTATCAAACAGATTCTGTACATGTGGAGTGGAAAAATGCAGGTTTTCCATCTGATCCACCGCATTGACAAACCACTCCTGATCGACAATGTCCGAATTATCCTTCTCATTGGTGACCGGTGCTGCTGCAACCAGTTTACCATCGTTCGTATAACATGCGATACTGATCAGGTTATCTTTATTCGCCTCATATAAAAGGTTCATCTCCTCATCCACTGAATCCACTGCAAGATCCTTATCCTTAATGACACTATAGTACATCGCATCCGAAATGCGCCGCATGTTTCTAAGATACGTTTCCAGATTGATGGCAGTCTGATTCAAAAGCTGCTCCGAGCTTTCGATTGTCATGTCCTCCATTCGATTGACAAAACGATTATAAAGCGTCACGCCAAGAATCCCCATACTGCATACAGAGATAATCGTAAATGAAACCGATATCGTAAACTGTATCGTCTGGGGTTTGACACGTTTTGCAAGGTATTCCGCTATTTTCCGGTAAAATTTTTCTATTGTTTTCACTTTTCGCCCAACTTACCTGCCTTATATTTTGATGGTGACATTCCAAATTGTTTTTTAAACACATAGCTGAAATAGTTCGGATCAGAATATCCAACTTTTTCTGCGATAATATAAGTTTTCTCGTCTTTCGTCAAAAGCAGATCCACTGCCTGCTCCATGCGATAGTCCGTGAGATAATTGATAAATGTTTTTCCGGTTTCCTTCTTAAAAACAGAGGCAAAATATGCTGCACTCACATTCAGATAACTGCATATCGTCTCAATACTCAACTCCTGATCTGCATAATGCTCCTTCACATACTCTACTGCTCTTGTCACAAAAGATTTTGTGGTGTCCTGACGTTCGTTTGTCACCTGGCGCTGCATCTTCATACAGTTTTCCTTCAGCCATGCGCCAAGCGCATCTGTGGATTCCAACTGTAACGCCTGATTATATAAATCGCTGTTGTTGCCAAACACTTCGTCCATGTTAATCTGGTTATTGCTTCCAAACCGGAAAATTTCTGCAATCAGTTCCATGACAAGAATCCGGTAGTTCTGCAGAGACATTCTCGTCTTTGCCATCTGCCCCGTAAACTCTGCAATTGCTTCCTCCAACGGCTCCTGCTCACCCATCTTGACTTTCTTTAAAATTTTCTCGATGTAAGCTTCCTCCCAGTGTTCATCCACGCTCTCCTGTGGATCCATCTCTGCGATATTGATGGCTCTTGTATTTCCATATAAAACACGATAAGAGGTTGCATTCTTTGCACCGTGATAAGAGAGTGAAAGCTGCGAAAGCTGATTGCACACATGACCGATTCCCGCGGTGACAGTCGCCTTGCAGACACGCTTTGCCATTTTGCAGAACCGATCCATATCATCGGTAAAATGTGTGACGCTGTCCACATCGGAAAGCTGTGCGATCACAAGGATATCTCCAAGATAGGTCACCGTCCTGCAATTCCATTTCTCGGTCAACTGTTCCTCCGCAAGTTTTTTCACAGAGACAGTGAGTAAAAATGGATCAATTGGCACATTTTCCGGATTCGTTGTACTGATATGTAAAACAGTGACCACATAGTATGGTCCTGTCAGGTTGATCTGATAGTTTTGCACATATTTTTCAATCTGTGACTCCGGGATTCTTCCTTCAATCAGCGAAGTATAAAAATTCTCCTGTAAAACAGGAAGACTTTCCATATAATATTCCCGCAGTTTGTCGATATTTCTTTTTTCGTCCAGCTCTTTATCGAGGTTGACCTTGATCCGCTCAAACACTTCCCGCAGTTCATTGGAATTGATCGGTTTTAAAATATACTCCTCGGCCTCAATTTTAATTGCCTCTTTCGCATACTCAAATTCATCAAAGCCGGAGAAAATGATCACTTTCACTTTCTGGTAGAGTTCTTTGAGCTTTTTGCAGAGTGTAAGTCCGTCCATATATGGCATCTTGATATCTGTCATGACCACATCCGGCTGCAGTTCCTCCGCCATTTCCAAAGCCTCCACACCATTTCTGGCATAGCCTGCAATGGAAAATCCCATGCTCTCCCAATCGAGTTTTTTCATGATGACTTGAAATACTTCTTCCTCATCATCTACAAGTAAAACGGTATATTGGTTCATAATTTCTGCCCTTTATTTTCTTTTATTTCTTTTCCATCTTTCTTTATGCACCGTATTTGTCATTCATTTTTTTCCACAAAACGCCAAAAATAATCGTACAGATTACAATCTGTGCCAGTGCGACATAAAGATCCACAAAAAGAAGAAACGTCATTACAAGTGTTGCAAAACCAAAAAAGAGAATGAGCGCTCCACCTTTTTTTGCATACGCCTTTTCATCTTTTACCGGTTCTTTATTCTTTCCCCGAATGGTTGAAACGTCCTGCAAAATCATCAGTTTCAATCCATAATACATACAGATCACAAATAAAAGTAATGGAATTCCTGCCTGTTCTAAAATCGTCTGTGTTGTCATCTTTTTTCTCCCTTAAGTAATAATAGCGGCTGAAAAGCTCCAGCCGCTATTATTATAATATAAAACTTATGATGATTCAAAATGATTTGTACTTTATTATTTCTTAGCAACGTATTTTCTGATATCAAGAGAAATAGCTACGAAGATTACGATACCAATTGCAATGTACTGTGCGTTCGCATCTACTCCCAAGTACTGTAATGCTGCTTTTAATAACTCGAATACGGCAACACCGATGATAGCGGAAGAAACTTTACCACGTCCTGTAACGGATACACCACCGATCGTACAAGCTGCGATCGCTTCCATTTCGTAACCATATCCTAAGTTAACGGATGCACCACCGGCTTTTGCGCCAAGCATGAAACCTGCAAGACCATACATAGCTGCTGCTTTCATGTAGATTAAGATCATAGTTGCTTTTACAGGAACACCAGCAACTTCTGCTGCCTGTGGGTTACCACCGATCGCATACATATATTTTCCATGACGTGTCATGTTGAAAATGAACCATGTGATAACTGCTACTAAAATTGCGATCCAGATCAGCCAGCTGATTCCAAGGAATTTGCCGTTTGCGATATCTGTGTAGGATTTTACATAACCACCAAGTGGTGTAGCTCCTGTGTAGATCAGGGAAATACCATAAACAATTTCCATCATTGCCAGCGTAGCGATGAATGGAGGTACGCTTAGGTAAGCGATGAAAAAACCTGTGATACTACCAAATGCTGCACAGATTGCCATGACAACGATCAATGCCAGGAATACATTCATTGGCTGCATATCCGGGAAGAACTTTCCGGAATAATCAATACGCTGTAATAATGTACCGGCAATACATGCTGCGAAACCGATCATACGTCCTGCGGAAAGGTCACATCCTGCGGTGATTACACATCCTGCAATACCAAGGGCGATGACAAGTCGTGAACTCATGTTCATCAAAATGTTCATTAAGTTGTTTCGTGTAAGGAAGTTATCAGATGTCAATCCGGTGTAGATAACCAGAATAAACATTACAATGATAACGCCATTGTTGATAATAAAATCTTTTGCTTTCTGCTGTTTTGTCTTTTCCATTCTATTGTCCTCCTCTATCAGAATTTGGTTGCGAAGCCCATGACTCTTGCCTGAGTCATCTCTTCCGGCTGATCGATCTCGCCGGTAAGTTTACCATTACACATAACGCAGATTCTGTCTGCCATACCAAGAAGTTCTGACATTTCTGATGAGATCATAATGATTGCTTTTCCCTGTTTTGCCAGATCACTCATGATCTCATAAATCTCATGTTTTGCACCAACGTCGATACCACGTGTCGGCTCATCCATGATCAGTACGTCCGGATCATTTGCCAGCCATCTTGCAACGATAACCTTCTGCTGGTTACCACCGGACAGGTTTGCGATGTGTTCCTTCATACTTGGTGTCTTAATGCTTAACTTCTTAATGCTGTCATCCACAACCTGATTGATTTTCTTGTGGTCTAACACAAATCCTGCTTTAAGGAATTTATTGTATACAGAGACACCTACATTGTCTTTGATGGAAAGGCATCCGAAAATACCATTTCCACGACGGTCCTCTGTAATAAGTCCGATACCTGCATTCATTGCATCGATAGGATGTTTGATCCTGGTTTTCTTGCCGTGCATATAAATCTCGCCGGATGCAACACCACGGATACCGAAAATACCTTCCATCAACTCGGTTCTCTGTGCACCTACCAGTCCACCAAATCCAAGGATCTCTCCTTTTCTTAATTGGAAACTTACATGCTGGAATGATTTTTCATGGATAGAACATAAGTCTTTTACTTCCATGATCACTTCACCCGGTTTGTTCTCCTTCGGTGGATATACATTTGTAAGTTCACGTCCTACCATTTTTGCAATGATCTGGTCTGTGGTAAGTTCTGCTGCCGGCCAGGTTCCTACATAGGTACCATCTCGCATGATCGTGATATCATCTGCGATACGCTTGATCTCATCCATCTTGTGGGAAATGTAAACCATTGCAACGCCCTTATCTCTCAGATCGTTCATGATACGGAACAATGCTTCTACTTCATTATCAGAAAGAGAAGATGTCGGCTCATCGAAGATCACGACTTTTGCCTGCTGTGAAACTGCCTTTGCAATTTCTACGGACTGCATCTGTCCAATGGAGAGAGAACCAAGCTGCGCTTTTGGATCAAAATCCATTTTTACCTCTTTTAACCATCTCTCTGTCTCTGCATACATAGTTTTGTGGTCGATCATCTTAAATGGTCCGAATCCCTTGGTCGGGAAACGTCCTAAATAAAGGTTCTCTGCCACGCTTCTTGCAGGTACCGGCTGTAATTCCTGATGTACCATCGCAATACCATACTTCATTGCCTCATCCGGATTGTTGATCTCAATCTTCTTGCCATCCAGAATGACTTCCCCCGCATCCATTCTGTAAATACCGAAAAGGCATTTCATCAGAGTGGATTTTCCTGCAC
>ENA-OOXE01001595-OOXE01001595.1-human-gut-metagenome-genome-assembly--contig:-NODE-1595-length-11354-cov-1.785556_pt1 | contig 11354 bp, 10 predicted proteins | sample MGYA00241585_ERZ501339 | MGnify/ENA primary metagenome ERZ501339 (study PRJEB25962, sample SAMEA1972463) | human gut metagenome | biome: human gut; feature: human-associated habitat; material: faeces...
ATATGGAGAAGGATGCTGTGCTTGAGTACGTTATCGGTTTGGACCAGCGTGATTTTACAGCTATGCTTTACCAACCCCTTAATCAAATTAATACCCCACCATTTTTGGTGATGTTGGAGAAATTACAATGATTACAGATATTAAAGAAAAGCTTGCAGATATGCAGGCCAAATATATAGACAAGCAAAGTGCCGAGGATACTTTAAAAAAGGTTGATAATCGTAAAACGGCTAAAATTAAGAAAAAGTTAGCTAGTCTTGAGGTTGAACGTTGCCATAAACTTTTGGCCAAAGAAGATGTCACTGCCATTGATAAAAAAATTAGTAAGCAAAAAGAACTATTCTCAAACTGTTGTCATAAGGAAGGGTAGGAGGAGCTATGCATTTATCATTAGCTTTGCTTGTTCTTCTTTTTAGCTTGATTTTATCGAACGTTATCAATCGTGTCTTTCCGCGTCTTCCCCTGCCTTTGATTCAAATTATTTTTGGGGTTGGTATTGGTTTACTTTTTAAGGGACGCGCTTTCGAGCTTGAAACAGAACTTTTCCTAGCTTTCATTATTGCTCCCTTGCTGTTTCGTGAGGGTGAAGAAAGTGATATCACTAGTATTCTACGTAACTGGAAACTTATTCTATTTTTAATTTTTCCAGTTATCTTTGTGTCTACCTTGGGAATCGGTTATCTTGCTAAGGCCGTCTTGCCTGCTTCGGTCCCCTTATCTGCCTGTCTAGCCATTGGTGCTGCCCTTGGGCCAACGGATTTGGTTGCCTATTCCGCTATTTCCAAACGCTTCAGTTTCCCAAAGTGGATTAGCTATATTTTGCAGGGTGAGGGTCTTCTGAACGATGCCTCTGGCTTGGTCGCCTTTCAGGTGGCAGTGACTGCCTTGACAACAGGTGCTTTTTCCCTCCTTGGTGCGAGCTGGAATTTGGTTATTTCTGTGCTTGGTGGTTTTTTAGTTGGCTTGATTACAGCCTTATTTAATCGTCTCTTTTTAACCATTTTGGACAATATGGATGCTGCAGATGTCACAGGTGCTCTCTTACTAGAGCTGGTACTACCAATCTCCTCTTACTTTGTAGCCGAGGAAATTCATGCTTCTGGAATTATTGCTGTTGTCGTAGCAGGGATTTCGCTTGCCAGTCGTTTCAAAAAAATCACCGTTTTTGATGCCAAGCTGGATAACGTTTCCCATACGATTTGGGGAACCATTACCTTTATGCTTAATGGCATGGTCTTTTTCCTCTTGGGGACAGAACTTCCAACTCTAGCAACGCCAGTACTGCGTAGCAGTACCTACGATAATCTCTGGATGCTGCTTGCTATCGTCCTTTTAACAGCGACCATGTTTGGCATTCGTTTTGTTATGATTAGTGCAGTATTTGCCCAAAGAGCTTGGAGGGCCAAACGATCACTAAAAAAAATCTGGAAGGGTGCTACTCTGTTAACCTTTTCTGGCGTTAAAGGAACGGTTTCCATTGCAACCATCCTTTTGCTTCCAGTTGCCAATATGACTGCTCTGGAACATAGTCTTTTACTCTTTACGGTAGCGGGTGTGACCTTGCTGAGCTTCTTAACAGGGATTTTAGTCCTACCTAAGCTAGCCACTGGTCCAGGGCATACGACCAACCATTATATGCAGATTGCCATTCTCAATGATGTGGTCGGTGAGTTGGAAAAAGATCTAAAACAGTCTACCAATCAAGGGGCTGTCTATGCTACGATTGATAACTACAATCAACGCTTGGAAGATTTAATCTTGGAGCAGGAATCAAATGATGTCAAAGAAGAGTTGGCCAATATCCGAGTAATGATTATGGAAATTGAGAGTGAGGGTTTGGAATATGCCTACAAGAAGGGTAAGATTTCAGAACTCGAATATAATCTCTACCAACGTTATATCAAGGGCTTGGAACGTCGTATCAACCGTGGTTTTGTCTCTAGCCTTTCTTACGCCCTAGCTGTCTTTGTGCGTGGCCTTCGTAGATTGTTACACTTAGCTCTTACTTTCAAGTTTCGTATTGATCAGGATGATACTAGAAGAGGTCCTAGGTTGACGGAAGAAAACCGCGACCATATGACTGAGCTCTATTTGACAAATACTGAGCAGATTTTGGAAGCCTTGAGTAATCTGGAAGGTGTTTATCACTCAGATCTCTTGTCTTATCTGAAACGCAGTCGCCTTCAAGAGGCTGAGATTATTCAATCAGGTGCCTTTGTCGAGCGGGTTATCACTCACCTTCATCCAGACAATATTGATGAAATGTTGCGTGGCTACTATTTGGAACGTAAGGTTATCAACGAGTACGAGCAGGCTGAACTTATCTCTAGCCGTTATGCCAAGCAGCTTCGTAAGGAAGTCAATACTTTGGAGGATTACTCTCTCAAAGAAACTAGCAACACGTTAACCTATGATATGATTAATCTGGCTCGAGGTCGAGCTTAAGCAATGAATGTTATCACAAAAAGAAGCCAAGAAAAATTTTGGCTTCTTTTTAATATATTTTTATAGAACAGCTTATCGTTCCAGCCTTAATTTTGTATGGTGTATCTAGAATAAAAGAGGAGTAGTGATAAAAGAACAAGTCCCCCAGATAATGTCTAGGGGACTTGTTTCTTTGAGCGATTTTTATAGAAGAGGGTTAATGTAAAAACGATGGTCATCAATTGGAATAATTTGAACAGGATTTTGGTAGAAGTCAGCTAAAACTTCCGGTGTGATGATATCATTTTTTGGTCCTTGTGCCACGATTTTTCCTTGACGGAGTAGGAGGATGTGGTCCATCTTCTCAGTAATCTCTTCAGCATGGTGGGTGACGTAAAGGACCAGGGGTGCGTGAGGAAGCGAGGTGATACGGTCGATCTGACGTAAGAGCTTTTCGCGGGCAAAGAGATCCAAGCCCACAGTTGCTTCGTCAAGGATGATGATGTCGGGATCTTCCATCAGACTACGAGCAATCAAACAGATTTGCTTTTCCCCTTGAGAGAGGCCATGGTATTTACGACCAATCAAATCTCCAGCACCAAGTGAAGTTAGCATATCCTTGGCTTCTTGTAGCTCTTTGTCTCCATAGGCTTTGTAGAGGATTGAGCTCTTGTACTTACCGGTAAGGACGATTTTTTCAGCAGTCATATGTTGAGGTAGACGCTCAGTGATAAAGGAACTGACGATACCGATGTGTTGACGAAGACCTGTGATGTCTCCATTACCAAAGGTGTAGCCTAGTATCTCAGCCTTCCCTTCAGAAGGGAAAAATTCAGCTGTCAACAAACGTAAGAGGGTTGATTTTCCAGCACCGTTAAGTCCCAGGATAGCCCAGGTTTGTCCTTTTTCAACTGTCCAGTTAAGGTCAGATAAAAGTGTTTTTCCTTGGCGGACCAAGCTGACATTTTCTAATCGTATAAGTGACATAAGTCTCTCCTTTGATGATAAATTACCCTAATTATAGCATAAAATAGACGCCTTTATTGGGAAATTATGGTATAATAAAAGTCAGAATTTTTTTTAGAGGAGAAGAAAAAATGGAAGACTCTAGTGGTCAGTCCTTATTATTTCAATCTATTTTACTACTAATTTTAACCTTGCTTACAGCCTTTTTCTCAGCATCTGAGATGGCTCTTGTATCACTTAACCGCTCACGTGTGGAGCAAAAGGCAGAAGAAGGCGATAAGAAATTTATCCGCCTGCTCAAGGTTCTTGAAAATCCAAACAACTTCCTATCAACTATCCAAGTTGGTATTACCTTTATTAGCCTCTTACAAGGGGCCAGTCTCTCTGCATCACTAGGTGCAGTGATAGCGACTTGGTTTGGTCATGTGGCTTGGGCTAAGACAGCAGGTAGCATGATTTCTTTGGTTGTCTTGACTTATATCTCTATCGTTTTTGGGGAACTTTATCCAAAACGTATCGCTATGAATCTCAAGGAAAATCTAGCCATCTACTCGGCACCTGTCATTATTGTTACAGGTAAGATTGTTAGTCCCTTTGTTTGGATTCTTTCGGCGTCAACCAATCTTTTGTCTCGTTTGACGCCTATGACCTTTGATGATGCAGATGAGCAGATGACACGTGATGAGATTGAGTACATGTTGACTAAGAGTGAGGATACACTTGAGGCTGAAGAAATTGAAATGCTCCAAGGGGTATTCTCTCTTGATGAATTGATGGCGCGTGAGGTTATGGTCCCTCGTACAGATGCCTTCATGATTGATATTGAAGACAATACTCAAGAAAATATCCAAGCTATTCTCAAGGAAAGTTTCTCTCGTATTCCTGTTTACGAAGACGACAAGGATAAGATTATCGGTGTCGTTCATACCAAAAACCTTCTAAAAGCAGGTTTCGAACTTGGTTTCGAAAATATCAAACTTCGTCGAATTATGAATGAACCTCTCTTTGTTCCAGAGACTATCTTCGTTAATGATCTCTTGGCGGCCTTTCGTAACACCAATAATCAGATGGCTATTTTGCTTGATGAATACGGTGGGGTTGCTGGTCTTGTTACCTTCGAGGATCTTTTGGAAGAAATCGTTGGTGAGATTGACGACGAAACAGATAAATCTAGTATTGAAGTTCGTGAAATTGGCGAGAATACCTATATTGTCGAGGGTGCTATGACTCTTAACGACTTCAATGAACATTTTGATACAGAACTTGAGAGTGATGACGTTGATACTATCGCAGGTTATTATTTGACTGGTGTGGGAGCCATTCCTACTCAAGAAGTCAAGGAACACTATTCAGTTATCAACAAGGACAAACACCTTGAATTTATCAATGATAAGGTTAAGGATGGTCGTGTAACCAAACTTAAGGTAATCATCACGGCAGCTCCAGAAGAGGCAGAAGAATAGTTCTCTACATGTTTTTATTAGAAAATATTGGAACTTAAAAGCGACTATTTACTAATTAGGCACTTTCTCTCATTATGAGTGAAAGTGCTTTTTCTTATCTATCTTGGAATATCAGTTTATCAAAATAATAAGATTAGAAAACGTCTATAAAATACGTCATAAAGCCTTTTTAACCTATCAAAAGTGTTAGAATTTGTCAGAAAAATAACGATAATTTTGAAGGTATTCTAACATATTTCAGCGTGTTGAAAGATTTAGAATAAAAATAAATAAGATTTTAATTAAAGCGGTCTTTTATTACTTTTTTATGGTAGAATGTAGGTTAACTGATAAATGAAAAAAGGAGAATCTTAATGGCTTCTAAAAAATCTATATCTATATATAGTAGCTTGCTTTTACTCACCCTTACCCTAGGAGCTTTTGTACCAGTAACCTCTTTTGCGGATGATGGTATTGCGACAAATGATGCTGTTCTTACACAACCAACGACAGATCGTGCAACAACTGGTCCTTCAACAGCCCCAAGTGATGGTGACTTGGCTCGTAGCAATGATTCAAACACAGGTGTGGCAACGCCAACAACACCAACACCTACAGTTCCTGAAGTACCAGCTGAGCCAACAACACCAGCAACTCCGGAAGCACCTGCGGCACTTAATGCAGCAAGTACACAGAGAATGATCGATGTAAGAAAATCTACATGGATATCATCAACAAAACCAGCCGATAAGCCAGAAGACCCAGCTTCAGCAACTGATAAAGGGACAAGCGAAGCACCTCAAAACTCTGAAACTCCAGCGGTGAATGTTAATGGACAACCTGTTGTTACTGTAACACCAACAGCTCCAGTTATCACTGCAGCTGGCCAAACAATTGTGTCTACACAAAATAGCCAAATTGTTATCGCTAACACTGATGGTACAACAAGTGTTGTCGCTCCTGAAACAGTAGGATTCAAAGTGAACGCTGACGGTACATTGACTGGTAAAGATGCTAAAGGTAAGGAAGTTACACTTCCTAAGACTGGTGAATCATCAACAGTAATCTTGACATTGGCAGGAACATTCTTCCTTGCTACTGCAGCCTTTTTGGGTCTTAAGAAACGTGCCCAATAATATAGAGGATAAAAGACTGGATTTTTCCAGTTTTTTTGTTTTTCTTCTGGTATAGTATAGATATTCCTTAATTCAGATGTATTATAGTATAACCTTTGCCTGAATTCAGGCAGATATGGAGCATGTTTCTGATAAAAGAGGTATAATAAAAACATGTAAAAAGCGTTTTCAAGGAGGCTGCCATGGCAGAAATTGATTACAGTCAGGTGACTGGACTTGTTCATTCAACCGAAAGTTTTGGATCCGTAGATGGTCCTGGTATCCGTTTTATTGTTTTCATGCAAGGCTGTAAGATGCGTTGCCAATATTGTCATAACCCAGATACTTGGGCCATGAAGTCAAATAAGGCTGTTGAACGTACAGTTGAAGATGTCTTAGATGAGGCTCTTCGTTTCCGTCATTTCTGGGGTGAGCATGGTGGTATCACTGTATCAGGTGGTGAGGCCATGCTTCAGATTGATTTTGTCACTGCCCTCTTTACAGAGGCTAAGAAGCTAGGGATTCACTGTACGCTTGATACTTGTGGGTTTGCGTACCGCAATACTCCTGAGTATCATGAAGTTGTTGACAAACTTTTGGCTGTGACTGACTTGGTCCTACTTGACATCAAAGAGATTGACCCCGAACAACACAAGTTTGTGACCCGTCAACCTAATAAGAATATTTTGGAATTTGCTCAATATCTATCTGACAAACAAGTTCCAGTCTGGATTCGCCATGTCTTGGTACCTGGTTTGACAGACTTTGACGAACACTTGGTTAAACTTGGTGAGTTTGTAAAGACCTTGAAAAATGTCGATAAATTTGAAATTCTTCCCTATCATACAATGGGTGAGTTCAAATGGCGTGAGCTCGGTATTCCATATCCTTTGGAAGGGGTCAAACCACCAACGGCAGATCGTGTCAAAAATGCCAAAGCTCTCATGCACACTGAAACGTATCAAGAGTATAAAAATCGTATCGGTGTTAAAACCTTGGATTAAAACAGAAGCTCTTGACAAGAGCTTTTTAACTTTGCTATTATTTAGGGAGCAATAAAGAGCAGGTAAATTATGTTTCGTATTTTAAAATTTGATGATGACTTTGTTTATCTCAGTCATCCTGACGGGCGACTTAAGAAAATAGATCGCACGCTTTTTGATTTTGATATAAAATTAGGAGATCGTATTGATGTCTACCAAGATGGGGACTTGACAGTTGTTACTCCGGCAGAAGTCCAGACGGACTTGAGCCTAGAGGGAGACAAATCTGTTAAATCACACCTCTTGCAAGGGATTTTAGATCTTTTCCTTGAAACCCTTAATATTCACAATAATCATTTGGGTGACTTGAAGAAGATTTTCACACAGTTATTGATTACACTCTTCATGGCTTGGAGCTTGTTGGGAGTTATTCTGGTTGAGATTCTTCTTTTTGCAGAGTCAATTATTGTCTTCTTATGGAGACTCTTGGTTCGTCTTATTAAGTGGATGCATATTAAAGACAACACTAAGGTCTTGATTGATGAGACGCAAAAACGTCATGCTAAGCGTGAGCGTCAAAAAGCTCAAAGACGTGAGCAGGAAAGACGTCGTCAGGAAGAATTTGAAGAACGTGAATATCTTCGTGAAACAGAACGTCAAAAGGAACTCATGATTGTTGAAGCTAGCCTTAGTCAGGAAGCAGAACGTGAGAGCCTTTCAACTAGCCTTGCTTTGGAGCAAGCAGGTGCCTCAAGTCAATCTGCTAGTGAAGACTTGGCCGAAGAAAGCCAGTCAACTTCAGAGTCAGAAGTAATGTCTGAATCAGCAAAGTCTGAAAAATAGAACAAAAAAAGAACTGAGATTTAGGATCTCGGTTCTTTTTCATATGAGAAAAGCACCAGAGGTGCTTTTGTGAGAGGTGACTAAAGTGTTTTTTCAGAGTCACGAACAATGAGCAAGTCAACTTTTGCGTGACGGAGAATGTATTCAGAAGATGAACCAATAAGCAAGCGTTCAAAAGTATTGAGACCTGTGGCACCAACCATAATAAGGTCAACATTTTCCTTATCAGGGATATCAACAGCCAAGAGGCTCTTAGGATTACCGAACTCAATAACTTTGCGAATCTTGGTTAAACCAGCTTCTCTGGCTTGGCGTTCAAAGTCAGCCAAAACAGCTTTAGCTTCGTCTTCTAGTTTTTCATAGATGTAAGAGTCGAAAGTCGCAACGCTTTGAAGGGCGCGTGTATCGATAACGTGTACCAATAGTAACTGAGCATTATTACGTTTTGCAACGTGCACACCTTTAATAAAGGCCAGTTCTGATTCGTAAGAACCGTCGATAGCTACCATAATACGTTCATATTGTTGAGACATAAGCTCTACCTCCTATCTTTAGCTTTATTATACTCCTTTAATCTAAAAAATGAAAGCGTTGTTATAGATTTTCTGAAATCTTTTTTTGACTGCTTACTTTAGGATGCTCTTAGTAATGTGAAGATTTCAGTATTATCTAAAAATTGAAGATTGCTTGAAAAAGAGGTATAATACAATCTGTTATTAGCTTCGTAAGAAACATGATAATTAAAAAAGAGGAAGACAAGTCTTCAGAAATGATACCAAGTGGCCAAGCCTAAAGTTGGTGTCAATAAAAGTGGAAATCCCCATCAGGTGTTGAATTTTCTTATTTTCTGCTAGATGTATCTACTTTTAGTATCTTTTGAAAGGATTAACTTATGAAAACATTTGATAAATCATCAAAGTTGGATCACGTTGCCTATGATATTCGTGGACCAGTTTTGGATGAAGCCAACCGTATGATTGCTAAAGGTGAAAAGATTCTTCGTCTTAATACGGGAAATCCTGCGGAATTTGGCTTTACAGCACCGGATGAAGTCATTCGTGATTTAATTATGAATGTTCGTAACAGTGAAGGGTATTCAGATAGTAAGGGGATTTTCTCAGCTCGTAAGGCGATTATGCAGTATTGCCAGCTAAAGGGATTCCCAAATGTAGATATTGATGATATTTATATTGGTAATGGTGTTTCAGAAATGATTTCCATGTCTATGCAGGCCTTGCTTGATGATGGAGATGAGGTCTTGGTCCCAATGCCTGACTATCCTCTTTGGACAGCCTGCGTCAGTCTAGCAGGCGGTAATGCTGTACACTATGTCTGTGATGAAAAATCTAACTGGTATCCAGATATTGATGATATCAAATCAAAGATTACGTCAAATACTAAGGCAATTGTAGTCATCAATCCTAATAATCCTACAGGTTCACTCTATCCTAAGGATGTCCTTGAACAGATTGTGGATATTGCTCGACAAAATGATTTGATTATCTTTGCGGATGAGATTTATGACCGCTTGGTTATGGATGGTAAAAAGCATACTGCGATTGCTAGTCTTGCACCAGATGTTTTCTGTGTGTCTATGAATGGTCTTTCTAAGTCTCACCGCATCTGTGGTTTCCGTGTAGGTTGGATGGTTCTCTCTGGACCTAAAAAGAACGTCAAAGGCTATATTGAAGGGCTTAATATGTTGGCCAACATGCGTCTTTGTGCTAATGTGCTCTCTCAGCACGTTATTCAGACTTCACTTGGTGGCTACCAATCTGTGGATGAGCTCTTGATTCCTGGCGGGCGTATCTATGAACAACGTGAGTTTATCACGAATACCGTAAACGCTATTCCAGGGCTTTCAGCTGTTAAACCAGATGCAGGGCTCTATATCTTCCCTAAAATTGACCGTAATATGTATGATATTGAAGATGATGAAGAATTCTGTCTTCGTCTCTTGAAGAAGGAGAAGGTTCTCCTAGTTCCAGGTAAAGGCTTTAACTGGAATGAACCAGATCACTTCCGTATTGTCTACCTTCCTCGTGTGGAAGAGTTGGCTGATCTCGGTAACAAAATCGAACGAGTCTTGTCATATTACAAGCGTTAATTTCTTGAAAAACTGGACAAAATGGCTTGTCCAGTTTTTATTGTCTCTAAAAAGGGGACATATTTGAGCAAAATCCGAACATTTTTCCTAAAAATACCATAATATACTTAATATAATGAATAGTAGAATAATAAATAATTTTCAGACAATTGTTTGCAATTTCTAGGTTAAGTGTGCTATAATGATAGGGCTAGTAGGTCTTGACGCAGAAGATTAGTACAAGGCTTGATATTATTATGATTACAATAGAAAGTGAAGACAATAAATATGGCAAATTTGCTGGCTAAAACACGTAAAATTACATCTATCTTGCAACGCTCAGTAGATAGCTTGGAAGGAGATCTTCCATACAACAACATGGCTGCTCAATTGGCGGATATCATTGATTGTAACGCTGCTATCGTTAATGGTGGTGGTGCTCTTCTTGGTTTTGCCATGAAGTACAAAACCAACACTGATCGTGTGGAAGAGTTTTTTGAAGCCAAACAACTTCCAGAAGAATACACACGTGGTATCAGCCGTGTTTATGACACTCAAGAAAACATTGGTATTGACAGTGACTTGACCATTTTCCCTGTGGAGTCAAAAGATGACTTCCCAGATGGTTTGACTACAATTGCACCTATCTATGGTGGTGGTATGCGTCTTGGTTCTTTCATCATTTGGCGTAACGATCATGACTTTGTAGATGAAGATCTTATCTTGGTTGAAATTGCCTCTACAGTAGTTGGGTTGCAGTTGTTGAACCTTCAAACAGAGAACTTGGAAGAAACAATTCGTAAACAAACAGCTATTAACATGGCTATTAATACCTTGTCTTACTCAGAAATCAAGGCAGTTTCAGCTATCTTGAATGAGTTGGACGGTTTGGAAGGTCGCTTGACAGCGTCTGTTATCGCTGACCGTATTGGAATTACACGTTCAGTTATCGTTAATGCCCTTCGTAAGTTGGAATCAGCTGGTATTATTGAGAGCCGTTCACTCGGTATGAAAGGGACTTATCTTAAAGTCCTTAACGAAGGTATCTACGATAAATTGAAAGAATACGAATAAGAAGAATACTGAAAGAAAGTGAGGTAGGAGGAGCCTGCCCCACTTTTTTTAAAGGAGAAAGTATTATGACAAAGGCATTGATATCAATTGATTACTCTTATGATTTTGTGGCAGATGATGGGAAGTTGACGGCTGGAAAGCCTGCCCAAGCCATTGAAGATCGCATTGCTCAGGTAACTCAAGAAGCCTATGACAATGGGGACTATATCTTCGTTGCTATGGACCGACATGATGAAGGAGATACCTTCCATCCTGAAACCAAGCTCTTTCCACCGCACAATATTGCAGGGACGTCTGGGCGAGAACTTTATGGTAAGTTAGCTGGTGTATATGATGCTATTAAGGATGATAATCGTGTCTTTTGGATGGATAAGCGACACTACTCAGCCTTTTCGGGAACGGATTTAGATATTCGTTTGCG
>ENA-OOXE01001598-OOXE01001598.1-human-gut-metagenome-genome-assembly--contig:-NODE-1598-length-11341-cov-1.635212_pt1 | contig 11341 bp, 10 predicted proteins | sample MGYA00241585_ERZ501339 | MGnify/ENA primary metagenome ERZ501339 (study PRJEB25962, sample SAMEA1972463) | human gut metagenome | biome: human gut; feature: human-associated habitat; material: faeces...
ACATATCCTTTACGCACCCGGCCGGCATTTCCAAAAGGGATGGCTGCCACCATCCCTGCCTTTATTTTCTTCTCCAGCCTTTCCGGTACACGATATTGAAAACTCCGGTCCAGTTTATCACTGGAAATATCAATTATTATATCAGCATATATCATGAACTTATTCCTGTTTGACCCGCTACCTATTTACCAGCAAGAATATCTGCGATCAGGACACGTTCATCCATAGGATATTTCTTTCCTTTAATTTCCTGATAATCCTCATGTCCCTTACCTGCCAGAACTATAATATCCCCCGGCTCTCCATGATGGATTGCATAGGCGATGGCTTCTTTTCTGTCCGGAATCTCTACATATTTTCCATCGGTTTTTGCCATACCGATCTTGATATCATCGATGATCGCCTGTGGTTCTTCATCACGTGGATTATCAGAGGTAATGATGGTAAGGTCTGCAAGCTTTCCAGAAACCTCTCCCATCTCATAGCGGCGAAGCTTTGATCTGTTGCCTCCGCATCCAAACAGACATACCAGTCTGTGGGGATGATATTCTTTCAAAGTGGTCAGAAGACTCTCCAGAGCCATGGCATTATGCGCGTAATCGATCATCAGAGTAAAATCATCGGATACTTTTACCATTTCGATACGGCCTTTTACCTTAGCTACTTTTAAGGCTTTGAGAATGTTCTCTTCCGAAACCTTAAAATGACGGCAGATTGCGATTGCTGTCAATGAATTATAGATGCTGAATTTACCGGGAATATCTATCTCCACATGAAAATCCAGAAGTCCTTTCAGATGGTAGGAAATACCCAGATATCCTTTACCTCCGACCAGCTTTGCATCTTCCGCACGAAGGTCTGCTTCCGGTGAAAATCCATAAGTTTCCAGGCTGCATGTATGACCTTCAATAATCTTCTCGAAATGTTCATCATCTCTGTTTACAATTCCTACCTTGCACTGTTTCAGAAGTAAGGACTTGCATCTGAGATAATCATCAAAATCCTTATGTTCATTTGGGCCAATATGGTCCGGTTCAATGTTTGTAAAAATACCATAATCAAATAAAATACCTGCTGTACGGTCTAATTTTAACCCCTGGGAAGAAACTTCCATGACCACATATTCACAGCCAGCTTCCACCATGGCGGCAAACATGCGGTGTAATTCGTAGGATTCCGGTGTTGTATTTTTTGATGGAAGATGTTCTTCACCGATCATCGCACCGATGGTTCCAATCAGTCCGACTTTCTTTCCTGCCATCTCAAGTACTTTTTTAATCATATAAGTGGTGGTCGTCTTTCCTTTCGTTCCGGTCAGTCCGATGGTGACAAGCTTTCTTGCCGGATGGTCAAACAATGCAGCGGACATCAGCGCAAGTGCCTGACGAGCGGACTCCACTTTTAACACAGTGATGTTTTCTGGAATCTGCGCTGCCTCCTCTTCCTTCTCCAGCACGATCACGGAAGCTTCTTTTTCGACCGCATCCGGGATATATTTATGACCGTCTGTCACTGCCCCTACCATGCAGACAAACATCGTTTCCGGTGCAATCTTTCTGGAATCATAAATAATATCACGCACTTCTGTTTCAAGGCTTCCCTGAAGAAGTGTGTATTCAATTTCCTCACAAATCTTACTTAATTTCATTTTATCGTTTCCTTTTTTCTTTCAACGTATCGTTTTTCTTATTTTCTGATCTGGCTATAAAAATACTCGTAAAACAATTATTCTTTTCGCATACAGGTTTCCGTGATCATCTTATTTTAAAATATGGGATGCATCGATCTCAGCCTCAAATACGGTATGGGATGGACCTGTCATAAAAAGATGGTTCGTTTTCTCATCCCACTCGATCAGAAGTGGTCCGCCAATCTGTTCCACGGTCACCTTGCGATCACATTTTCCAGTCAGAATTGCAGTCACTACCGCAGTTGCACAGCCGGTTCCGCAGCCAATCGTCTCACCGGTTCCACGCTCCCACTCGCGAATCTTTAAATAATCCCTGCTCACAAACTCCGTGAATGTTACATTTGTTTTATTTGGGAAAATGGATGTCATATGCTCGATCTCTTTTCCATATTTCTCCACATCAAGATCTGCCACAGAATTCACAAACATTGCACAGTGCGGGTTCCCCCAGGAAACTGCGGTAATGTGGAAGGTACGGTCAAGCACCTGTACCGGCTGGTCGATAAATGTATCCATTTCTGTGTTGATTGGGATCACTTTTGTGGAAAGTCTCGGTTCCCCGATGTCTGCCCGGATATTGGATACATAACCATCTGTCACCGTCAGTGTCAGGTGCTGCATGCCGCCCAGAGTCTCGATCACAAGCTCTGTCTTGTCGGTGAGTCTGTGGTCGTACACGTATTTTCCTACACTCCGGAGTGCATTTCCGCACATCTCGCCCTCAGTTCCATCCGGGTTAAACATGCGCATGCGGAAATCCCCTTTGTCAGATGGACAGATCAAAACCATTCCATCTGAACCGATTGCAAAATGTCTGTCACTCACGAATCTTGCAAGTTCCGGCAGATTTTTAAGTTCCTGATGAATTGCATCTATATATACATAATCGTTTCCAAACGCCTGCATTTTTGTAAATTTCATAGTTTTCCCTCTTTCTGTGTCTTTTTACCTATATCCTAGAGACAAATCCAGGGACTGCCATCTTCTGACAGTCCCTATCCATTTCTTTTATGAATTCATTGCACGGTCAAGGTCGGCAATGATATCTTCCACATTTTCAATACCGACAGACATACGCAGGAAGCAGTCTGTAATGCCTAATTTTTCCTTGACATCCTTCGGTGTATCCTCGTGTGTCTGTGTGGTCGGATAAGTGATCAGTGTCTCTGTTCCGCCGAGACTCTCTGCAAACATGATCATATCCACGTTTCGAAGGATTTTCTGAACGGTCTCAAAAGAATCCACGGTAAAGGAGATCATACCTCCAAAGCCTCTCGTCTGTTTGATGGTTGTCGCATAATCTTTGTGATCCTCAAATCCAACATAGTAAACTTTTTTTACTTTTGGCTGGGTTCTTAACCACTCCGCCACTTTTTTTGCATTCTCGTTATGTCTGTCCATACGAACCGGAAGTGTCTTGATTCCGCGGAGTAACAACCAGCAGTCCATCGGTGCTAACTGGCTTCCATGAGACTTGATATGCACATGGATCTTCTCTGCGATCTCCTCATTGTCTTTCACCACAACGATTCCGGAAAGTGTGTCGTTATGTCCGCCAAGATATTTTGTGGAGCTGTGTGTTACAATGTCAGCTCCCAGTTTTAATGGATTCTGGAAATATGGTGTTAAAAATGTGTTATCAACCACCATAAGTGCCCCAACGCTTTTTGCAATCTCAGATAAAGCCTGAATATCTGCCACTTTCATCATCGGGTTGGTCGGTGTCTCAACGAAAAACATTTTTGTATTTGGCTTGATTGCTGCCTTCACTGCGTCAAGATCATCCATCTCCACGTAAGTGTGCTCAATGCCGTATTTTCCGAACACGTCACCGATAATACGGAAGGTTCCGCCATAAATATCATCAGAAAGAAGAACATGGTCTCCCGGATTCAGCAGAGAAAATACAGCCATATTTGCAGCCTGTCCGCTGGAAAATGCAAATGCTTTGATTCCACCCTCAAGGATTGCCATGGTACGCTCTAACTCCTGTCTGGTAGGGTTCTCCAGACGGCTGTACGCAAAGCCTGTGGACTCTCCAAGTGCCGGATGTCTATAAGTCACTGCCTGGAAAATCGGCATGCTGACTGCCCCGGTCAACGGTTCTGTTCCGAGCGCCCCATGTACCGCTTTGGATTCAAAATGTAAATTATCTTTTTTGTCATAATCTGTATAATTGCTGAAATTCTTCATAAAATAAATCCACCTTTCTGCTTGTCATGTTTCTTCTGTTTTTATCTTTTCCTGTTTTAAAACTGCCTATGTAAAGCCTCAGAAAATCTGTCTGCCTTCCATATATAACTTAATTATACAAAACACAATTTAAAACATATACAACTTCTGTGTTGTCTATATTGCAAATTGTGCTTTTTTTCTTTATAATAAATCTATCATTTGCGATGCAGGCTTACTTACCCCTGCGAAAAACCTGTCTGAAATCAAAACAGGATATTTTACAAACGGAAAGGATATTTATTATGCCAGAATATAAAAAAGTCGGCTATCTGACAACAGATTTTAAAATGTTTCATTTAAAAGACGAGGAAATGCGTACCTTTCACTACCACTATCACGATTTTCACAAAATTCTCATTCTCTTAAACGGAGATGTGACTTACTGTATAGAAGGACGCTCTTATGACCTGAAAAAAAATGATATTGTCCTAGTGCACGCCGGGGAAGTACACAAACCGGTCATTCACTCCGACGCTGTGTATGACCGCATTATCATTTATGTTTCCCCTGACTTTCTGACTTCTTACAAAGACTCTGAAAGCGATCTTAGTATGTGTTTCCAGAAAGCTTATGAAGAAAAGTCCCATGTACTGCGCGTTCACTCCTTCGGAAACAGCAGATTAGGTGCCGTTACCAAAGATCTGGATGCCTCCCTCTCGGATTCTGATTTTGCACATGAACTGCATCATAAACTTTTATTTTTAGAGTTTCTGATCCAGTTAAACCGCGCCGCCGGACACAATAAAATAGAATTTATCGAGACTTCTGCTTCGAGCGAAAAAATACTGTCCATTTTAAATTATCTGAACGAACACTTAACAGAGTCTATCTGTATTGATGATCTCTCCTCCCGTTTTTACTTAAGCCGCTATTATCTCATGCACACATTTAAGGAACAGACCGGCTACAGCATCGGCAGTTATCTCTCCACCAAGCGTCTGCTGCTCGCCAAAGAACTGATTTTATCCGGGAAACCGATCACAGATGTCTGTTATGAATGTGGATTTAAGAATTATTCCACTTTTTCCCGCGCATACAAAAAGTGCTTTGGCGAATCCCCGAGAGATTTACGCCAAAGCACTTTCAACCACTGATCATTCCTATACTGACTGCCTTTTGACAATCGGTTACTCATTCCTGTTTTCAATGAAAGAATCAGACTTTCTCTGCCATGGCATTCATAAGAGTCGGAATCAACTGTTTCTTTCTTGAAATGATTCCCTCTAAGAGGATGCCATTTTCATTTTCTTCTCTTTCAAATGCATCTGCAAGGATCCTGCCTGCATCATGTCCCTCAAAAATCACCTTGGAAGACTCTTCTAAAATATCTGTCAGCATCACATAGACCATGTCGATTCGCTTCTCACCCAGAACTTCTTTTAAGAACGGACGGAGCTTCTCTGCTACTTTATCAAGTTCTTCACGGCTCATGGCGCTGATCTGTGCAACTCCGAAGTCAAACTCATCCGTATGGAAAATCTTGAAATCAGAATAGAAAATTTCCTCTGTCGTCTTATTTTTAAAATCGCTTCCCGCCTTAAACATGTTCTTTGCATGAGTCTCAATATCTACTTTTGCAATCTTTGCCAAAGCCTCGGCAGCCAGAATGTCAAGCTGTGTGCAGGTCGGAGAACGGAACATTAACGTGTCTGACAGAATCGCTGACAATAACAATCCTGCAATATGCTGCGGGATCTCGATATTTTTCTCGCCGAACATCTGATAAATGATCGTGGACGTACATCCCAACGGCTGATTTCTGAAATAGACCGGAGAGATTGTCTCTAAGCTTCCCAGTCTGTGATGATCGATGATCTCTAAGATTTCTGCCTCATTGATATTATCTACCGCCTGCGACTTCTCGTTGTGATCCACTAAAATAATCTGTTTTTTCTGCATGCTCATTAAATTACGTCTGGATACCATTCCGATATAATTTCCATTTTCATCCAAAATCGGGAAATCACGGTGTCTGATTTTTGACATTGTCTCTTTGACATCATCCACATAATCATCAATATCAAACGTCACAAGATGCTCTCTCGTCATAAATTCTTTGATCGGCATACTCTGATTGATGAGCCTTGCAATGGAAAATGTGTCGTATGGTGTTGTGATAATGATACAGTCTTTTTTATTTGCCATCTGTACCACTTCCGGATCCACTTCGAAACCACGTCCAACAATAATGCAGCTTGCATTCGACTCCAGCGCACGGATCTGCGCTTCCTTCTGTGGTCCTAAGATCACCATATCATCTGCTTCAATATATTCCGATAAATATGCAGGATCAGACGCTCCGACAACAACTTTTCCACGGATAAAATACGCATGTTCATTACCTGCGATAATATTGCCATCGAGTGTCTCTGCAATATTCTTATACTGGGTTCTCGCTTTGGACAAAACCCGGTTGTCGTAAACATCCATGTATGAGGTTGCAATATCCTTTGTTACGATCACCCCCTCTAACTTTCCAAGCCGGTTTGTCACCGGAAGTGTTACGACATCTAACTTTTTCATGGTTTCCCATGCTTTTTTTAGGGAAATCTGAGAACTGATACCTGCTGTTTTGCGGATGGAAATATCCTTGAGCTGTGCTCCTACGTCTGTAATTAATTCTGGATCCTCCACCTTAAAATAATCCAGCACATACCGGGTTTCCTCACTGACCGCACCGGCACGCTTTGGTACATACTGGCGCTCTCCCAGCTGATTTTTCAGATATGCATAAGAAATTGCCGCACATATCGAATCCGTATCCGGATTCTTATGTCCGACAACCCATACTTTTTTTGGTTCAATATTCATAAATTCCTCACTACCTTAAAAATTAAAAACGCCTAATGAATATAAAATAAATGCAACCAACATCACAAAATTGATAATGGAAAACCAGGAAAGTACTTTGACATATCCCTTTACAGCACCAACGCTTTTCTCCATCTCATCCATTTTTTCAATTTTAGAATCAAACTCGTTGAACAGATCCTGAATGTTACGATAGCATTTTACATTCTCAGAGTGAACTTTCTCTGAAAGATCCGTTTTGATAGAATCCAGCTGGGATGTTGCATTCTCCAACAATGCCTTCACCTCTGCAACCTGCTCATCGCTTACTTTCTTATTGGCTGCTGTCTGTTCTTCGATAACCTGCCTGCCTGCCTCGATCTGATCTTCTCCAAGCTTTTTGCTGGCTGCGATCTGATTCTCATTTAACTTGCGGTTTGCCTCTAACTGTTCCTCAGTCACTCTCTTCACATCTGCGACCTGCTTTGAGACACTTATTTCAATCTCATTCATCTTCGCGGTGACACGTTCTGCAAGCTCGTCTACTTTTTTGCTGAAATCAGATACGATCTCATCTGCCTCTTCCTGTCTCTCACTTAAGATCTGCTCTAGTTCCTGCGCTTTGTCTTCTCTCTCATTCACAAGATTCTGCAGTTCCTGTACCTTGCTCTCCTTGGATGTCAATAAATTCTGTAACTGTTTTGCTTTCTCCCTGAATTCATCGATCTGACTTAATAAAAAATCTTCTTTTTCCACTTTACTATGTATCCTTTCCTTAGCACGCGTCACTTTTCCTGCGTGTTCTGTTTTATCTTCTTTTGCATTCAGCCTTGCGGACGGCTGTGTAATTTTTTTCTTCTTCCGGTAATTCTGTGCTATTCTCTGAAACAGACCTGCCATTTACGTCTCCTCCCACAGCCAGCTTAAAATAAACTATATTTATTTTACCATTTGCGCTTTTTCTTGTAAAGGAAAAACCTTCCTTTACATTATTGTTATCCTGTAGCTGACAGTTTAAGGTATCTTGTGGATTTAAAAGAAGCGGTTCCAGACGGAACCGCTTCTGATAAGAAAGGGATTATACTTATTTGCTTATTTTGTTATGAATGATATTCATACTTCAAAATTGCCGTTCATTATTTACATAATTTTTTGAACTCATCAGCTACGAACTGTACTTTTGTTCCAACAACAACCTGAACAGCTGTTTTACTTGGTCTGATAACGCCAGCTGCACCAGCAGATTTGATTTTCTTCTCATCTACTAAAGAGCTGTCTTTTACTTCAAGACGAAGTCTTGTAATACAGTTATCAATGCTTGTAACGTTTGCTGCACCACCAACACCTTCTAAGATTGTTGCTGCTACAGTTGTGTAATCGCTGCTTCCAAGATCAACTTTTTTCTCTGCTTCTACATCATCATCTTCTCTACCAGGAGTCTTTAAGTCAAACTTTGTGATAGCGAAACGGAATACAACGTAGAATACGATAAATGCTGCGATTCCAAGAGGAATGATCATCCATGTATTCTTTGCTGCAGGAAGGGATGCAGAGAAAAGAAGGTCAGTTGCTCCGGCGGAGAAACAGAAACCTGCTCTGAATCCAACTAATACAGTAATAACTGTGAAGATACCATATAATGCTGCATATACAACGTAAAGAGCTGGTGCAAGGAACATGAAACCAAACTCGAATGGCTCTGTAACACCACAAACGAATGCACAAAGAGCTGCGGAAGCTACAAGTCCGATTGCAACTTTCTTCTTGTCACTCTTAGCTGTGTGAACCATAGCAAGAGCTGCACCCGGGATACCGAACATCATACATGGGAAGAATCCAGACATATACATACCTAAATCCCATGTTACATCAGCAGATGTCTCACCTGCCCAGAAGTGTCCAAGGTCACCAAGACCGATTGTATCGAACCAGAATACGTTGTTTAATGCATGGTGTAATCCTGTTGGGATCAGTAATCTGTTTAAGAATGCATAAATACCAGCACCAACTGCACCAAGACCTTCGATACCCTGACCTACTGCTACTAAAGCACCGAATACTACCGGCCAGATAAATAACAGGATTGCTGAAACAATAATAGAAACAACACCTGCAACGATTGCTACGCAACGTTTACCACTGAAGAATGATAACCAGTCAGGTAATTTTGTACCTTTGAATTTGTTGTAGCATGTTGCACCGATAATACCTGCAAGGATACCGATAAATGGGTTTGCAATTTTACCAAATGCAAGAGATTTTGTTGCATTGTCAGCGATTGCTGGCATTAATGTTGTAACTGTTCCTACGGAAAGAAGGTTTGTCATCATTAACCATGATGCTAATGCTGCAAGACCTGCTGTACCATCATTGTCGTCTGCCATTCCGACACCGACACCGATAACAAAAAGAATTGCCATGTTATCAATTAAAGCTCCACCTGCTTTTACAAGGAAGAAACCGATCATCTCAACGATACCGGTAACATCACCACCCTGCATGGTAGATGGACAAAGCGCATATCCAATACCCATTAAGATACCACAGATTGGAAGACACGCAACTGGAAGCATTAAAGCTTTTCCTAATTTCTGCAAATACTTCATCATACTAAAAGCTCCTCCTTTTTTTATAATCCCTTTTAGTTTTATTTTATACCGTTAGAAACACGGCTAAAATACGTTTTTCATATCACAGATCCCTGTCTGTTTATTTCTTTAAGATCAGAACTGTATCACCCGGATTGACATCAGATCCTGTCACTGCTTCCACGGTCTGATAGTCCGATGTGTTGCATACAACCATAGGTGTGATCACATCATAACCTGCTGCTTTCACTGCCTCAAGGTCAACCGAGATCAGAAGATCTCCTTTTTTCACCGCATCCCCATTTCCTTTATGGGCGGTAAAATGTTCTCCCTTTAATGCGACAGTGTCTAATCCGATATGCACAAGCAATTCCACGCCTTCTGTGGTCGTCATGCTCACTGCATGCTTCGTATCAAATAACATCTCGATCGTGCCGTCTGCCGGTGCGTATATCTTACCATCTGCCGGCTGGATTGCAACACCCTTGCCTAAGATCTCTTCTCCGAATGTCGGATCACTTACCTGACTGATTGGAACTGCCTTTCCTTTGACCGGTGCACCAATCTCAATTCCTTTGTCTTTTTTCTTCAAAAAATCGAACACCTTAATCCCTCTTTTCTGTATTATGATGTACTTTAGTCTGTCATGCAGACACGCTTAATATGTATCGCAAGAAACATGATCTCCTCGCCGGATATCTGACCGCCGTACTCTTTTTCAATATATTCTGCAATATGTTTACTGCACTCATACTCTCCCGGATACTTGCCCTCCATCAGCTTTGCGAATTCGATCTCCTCATCCTTCAACAACTCATGCCGGTAAAGACGCTGGGCTAAAAACTTCAGATGTGTGACAAATCTCTCGTAATGAAGCGATTCCTCATCAAATTCAATGCCCATCTCCTGTTTGACCAGTTCTAAGATCCCCTGTATCATATTTGTCATTGCAAAGGTATCGTTGATCGTTGTATCGTACTCTGCATTCACAAAATGGAGTGCGATAAATCCCGCCTCATCCTCTGAAAACTTTGTTCCGAGTTTTTCATTCAAAAGATTGATCGCATATTTTCCCATCAGGTATTCCTGATGATAAAACTTCTTGATTTCCCACAGCAGTGCATTCTTCAGCTGGATTCCCTGCGCCTGTCTCTGAATCGCAAAATTGATATGATCTGTCAGTGTGATATAAATACTCTGATTCAACTGTACATTCAGATTCTTTTTCGCATAGGTAATGATATCACTCGTGAGCTGCATATGCTCTAATGGAATGTTCTCTAAAATCTCCTGAAACTGCCGGGAAAGCTTCTCGTTCTCAATCCGGAAAACCTTCTCGATCCTGCTCTCATCAATCGCATCACCCGTATGTGCCTTGAATCCAATCCCCTTACCCATGATAACAACTTCCTGCTGATTCTCATCATATGCTGATATTACGTTGTTATTAATCACTTTCTGGATAACCATATGCCACTCCGTTTTTATTTGATAAAAGCCTCTGTTTTACTGTGCATTCTAAAAAGAAAAACCAAATTTTACAAAATCCAAGTATAGAAATGTAAAATCTGGTTTTGCCTGCTTATCAGTAACAATCCAATATTTTATTCGCTTGATTTAAGAAAATTTTAACATTCATTGTTTATTATGTCAAGTTTTATTCCTGCTTATTTTTCTTTTTTGTAAGCATTTACTATATATGCATCTAAAACCTATACATAATAGCCAATATCTTTTCCATCTTCTACCGGAGTTTTACAGATTCGTTTCAAAGAACGCTTTTATTGCATCACATGCTGCACCTTCGTCGTCGCCTTCTACCTTTACAGTCACAGTCTGATTTTTTTTGACTCCCATTCCCATAACTGCCATCAGTCGGGAAGCATCTACAGATTTTCCATCTTTTTCAAGTGTTACTTTGCTCTGGAAATTTTTCACTTCCTTTACAAGCATCCCTGCCGGTCTTGCATGGATTCCCAACTCGTCTTTTACTGTGTAACTGAATGATTTCATTTTCATTTCCTCCTTAAACATTAAG
>ENA-OOXE01001604-OOXE01001604.1-human-gut-metagenome-genome-assembly--contig:-NODE-1604-length-11314-cov-3.710187_pt1 | contig 11314 bp, 12 predicted proteins | sample MGYA00241585_ERZ501339 | MGnify/ENA primary metagenome ERZ501339 (study PRJEB25962, sample SAMEA1972463) | human gut metagenome | biome: human gut; feature: human-associated habitat; material: faeces...
GCGCGCATTATATCTGCTGGCCCGGAAAGAGTTGTCCCGGCCGAACAGGTGCAGGTAGGCGATATTTTAAGAGTGCTTCCCGGAGAATCCATTCCAGTGGATGGCATCATTCTCTTTGGGCAAACCTCCATCAATCAGGCGGTCATGACCGGCGAATCCCTCCCCGTGGACAAGACCGTGGGCGATGGCGTATCCAGCGGCACCGTCAATCAGTTTGGAGCCTTTGAAATGGAGGCCACCAAGGTGGGCGAGGACAGCTCCATCCAGCGCATGATCCGCCTTGTCCAGTCCGCCGACGCGGGCAAGGCCAAGATCGTCCGCCTTGCCGACCGCTGGGCGGCATGGATCGTCGTCATCGCGCTGACCGCCGCGGCGCTGACATGGATGATTTCCGGTGAGATCATCCGCGCGGTGACGATCCTGGTCGTCCTCTGCCCCTGCGCGCTTGTGCTGGCAACGCCGACTGCCATCATGGCCGCCATCGGCAACGCGACGAAGCACGGCTTCCTCGTCCGCGAGGGCAACGCGCTCGATCGCCTCGCCGCCGTGAAGAAGATCACTTTCGACAAGACCGGCACACTGACCTACGGCACGCCGAGGGTCGTTCTGGTGCACAGCGCGCTGCCCTCCCTCTCCGATAACGAGCTCTACCGCCTCTGCGCCGCGGCGGAGCACTATTCCGAGCACCCGCTCGGCAAGGCCATCACCCGCTGCTGCCAGCAGGAGATGGGCGAAATACCGGTCGAGGCCGAAGATTTCCGGATGGTCCCTGGGCGCGGCGTCTCCGCCCGCGTTGACGGTAAACCCTCCTCGCGGGTAACGCGGAGCTCCTTGCCGAGCACCACATCGCCATTTCCGAAGAGGCCGCTAAGGCCGCTGTTGTCCAGCTCTCGCAGGGCTGCACCGTCACCTACGCCGCCGTGGACGGCGTGTTCGCGGGCTTCCTCGCCCTGTCCGACGCGATCCGCGAGGAAAGTGCAAATATGATCGACCAACTCTCCGCGCTTCAGGTCCAGCCCGTGCTGCTCACGGGTGGCCATCAGAACGCCGCCGCGGCCATTGCCGCGCAGCTCCACATCGGCGAGGTGCACGCAAACTGCCTGCCCGAGGACAAACTCTCCCACATTCGCGCCGATCAGTCTGCGGATGCAAAGGTCTGCATGATCGGCGACGGCGTAAACGACGCGCCCGCGCTCAAGGCCGCCGCGTAGCTTTGCAGCCCCAGCAGCAGCGCCCCCACCAACAGCACATCCGGCAGGAACGCAGCCCGCCCCTTTTCGGGGAACAGGGCCCGCGCCCCGCCGAGGGCTGCCCCCAGCGCCGCACAGGCGGCCATTTCCTGCCCGACAAGGGTGATGTCCAGCGCCGGAGTCATCAGCGGAGCAGACGGCGCAAAAAGCCGCCCGGCGTGCGCTCAGCGGTATACTCCAGCGCGTCGATGCGGCCGGTGAGCCGCACTTCCCCGCTTTCGAGGTTCAGGCTGGTCACGCTCAGCTCAGCCCCGGCAAGGTGGAGCACCCCTTTGCTCGTCTCGATGGCGGCGCTGTCGGCGTCGCACCGCAGCACCCGCTTCACCCCGGTCAGGGTCAGCTTGCTGCGGCTCTCCAAGATCAGGTCATGGGGCACGGCGGGGGTCTTTTCGGTCGTTTTTGTCATGGCGCAGTTCTCCTTCTGAATCCAGCGTATGCAGATCCCGAAGCGAGTATGTGTCCCGTGACAGGCTTGCCCTCTCCATCACGCTGCGCGTGCCGGCTCTCCCAAAGGCCGCGCTTTATTCGGAAATGATTTCGTACATCTCCCGCGCCACGTCCTTGGTGCGGGGCTCGACGTCGGAGAGCACCTTCACCTTGATGGGCCGGTTGCCGAAGGTGACCTCGATGATGTCCCCTTCCTTGACGGCTTGGCTGGCCTTGGCGACCTTGCTGTTGATGAGGATGCGGCCCGCGTCGGCCACCTCGTTTGCCACGGTGCGGCGCTTGATCAGCCGCGAAACTTTCAGGTATTTGTCCAGTCTCATAGTCCTATCCCTCTGCCCGTTTCCGCGGAGCCCGCAAGCTCCCGCCCAAACGGGCTTTCTTCATTTTGCTCAGCCAAAACCGACCTGCCAAGGGCTCCCCTGTTAGGGGAGCTGGCACGCGGAGCGTGACTGAGAGGTTAAAAAAAACGCCGGAACCATCTGCGGCCCCGGCGGCAAAAATCGAACTTACAGGGTGTCCTTCAGAGCCTTGCCCGGCTTGAACACGATGCTGCGGGAAGCAGCGATGGTGATGGGCTCGCGGGTACGGGGGTTGATGCCCTGACGCTCTGCGCGCTCACGGACTTCGAAGGTGCCGAAGCCGGAAATGGTGATCTTCTCACCCTCTGCCATTGCCTTGCTCAGGGCGTCGAATGCGGCGTTGACAGCCAGTTCTGCGCTCTTCTTGCTCATCTCGGTGTTTGCCGCAACCTGTGCGATCAGATCAGTCTTGGTCATAGTAGTAAACCTCCACAAAATTGTACTCGTCATTTTCTATCTATCGGAGCAGGCGTTTCGGCCTGATACCCGTTCGATCACGTTTGGTCTGCCAGCAGCTCGTCCCGGAACCGCTTGGAGGCAAAGGTCAGCGCCTCTTCGGCGTCCAGCCCTGCCAGCCGGATGGCGTTGACGGCAGCAAAGAGCAGCTCCCCCGCCTGTTCGGCGTTCGGGGCCGGTGCCGCGTCCCAGTCCTGCTCGACCTGTTTCAGGGCAGCCGCTGCGTCCTCGGCGGTCGTGATGCCAAGGCCCCGGCCCGCCGCCCGCTTCTGCAGCTTCTGGGCGCGCATCAAGGCGGGCAGGGTCGCGGGCACGGTGTCCAGCTCATCGGCCAGCGTGCGGCGGCCCTTTTCCTTATTTTTGAGCGCATCCCAGCCATTTATTCCGGCGTTTTCCGCCGCCGAGGAGGTGAAGATGTTGGGGTGGCGGAAGACCAGCTTCTCGCACACTTCGCGGCAGACCTGCTCGAAATCGAACCGGCCCCGCTCCTCCTCCATGACGGTGTGGAACGCCACCTGCATCAGCACATCACCCAGCTCTTCCCGCAGCATGGCCGCGTCGTCGGCATCGATGGCTTCCAGCGCCTCGCAGGTCTCCTCCAGAAAGTTCTTCCGAATGGACTGATGCGTCTGCACCTTGTCCCACGGGCAGCCCGCTTCCGGGTCCCGCAGGATGCGGATGATCCGGATGAGGTCTTCCGCCGTATAGTGTTCGCGCTCCGGCCAATCCTGCATGGGTGGTGTTCCTTTCTGCTCCAAAAGTAGGGCTTTATTGTATCGCAGAATCCGCCTTTTTTCAAGGGGACAAGCCCATTTTCCGACCATTCGCCCGAAATGTTTCCAGATTTTTCACACTTTGGCACAAAAACGGGCGGCATCCCACGGGGACACCGCCCGGTCAGGGCTTTGATTTTCCGGTTTTGGTCACAGCTGTGCGCCGCACTTGTTGCAGAACAGCGCATCCTCCGAAACGGGAGCGCCGCACTGGGGGCAGGTCTTCTTTTCTGCTTTCTGCTCCGGCTCGATGGGGAACTCGATGGTCGTGCTCTCGGCCCCAGCGGGGGCCTCCGGCTCTGCGGCAGCTTCCGCCGCCGGGGTGTCGAGGCTGGCACGCAGGTCGGCCAAGTCCTTCTCGATGGCATCGATCATCTCGATGTACTTATCGACGAGGGGCTGGTTTTCCTCATTGCCCTTGGCGAGGCTGTAGACCAGTGCGCCCAGTTGGCGCTGCGCCTTGGCGAGCTTGGTCTGCTCGTTCACGATCTTTGCCTGCGTTTTGCCGCGCTCAGCCAGATCCATGGCTACATTTTTGCCTTTTTCGGCGTATTCCAGACCCATTTCCTTGAGCTTATTAAAATCCATAATAGACACCTCTCTCAGCGGAGGGTCTTCCCCTCCTGTGCTTTCCGGATGATGGCCCCATTATAGCGCACTCCACCGCTGATTGCAACGAATCTGCCGCAAGTTTTACAGTTTCGTGCGGATTTGGAAACAGTTTTTTCGCATTTGCACAAAAGGCGGACGAAGGGTCGTCAGTTTACCTCACCGCCGTAGAACTCCCGCAGCATACTGTCGGCGGGCAGCAGGTCCAGCGGCAGGGGTGCCACATGCTCGAAGCGGCGGGCCGTCTCGTCCCACAGCTCGGCGTTATGGCCCTCCAGCACGAACTGGCGGCGCACCTTCTGTAAAAGCTGGGCGATGAGGCCCATCTCGTAGGTGAAGGAAGTGTCCAGCAAGAAGTCTGCCGTGGTCTTGAAGCCCTTGATATACCGCGTCTCGCCGTCCATCACCCGGTCCCACATGGCAAGGGTCTTTTCGGGGCTGCGGCCGCGGGCGGCAGCGTCCCGCAGGGTGCGGCGGCACAGGCGGATGTCCTGCGTGTTGATGACCCGGCGGCCGTCGATGCAGTATTCCTCCCGCAGTCCAGCATAGATGCGGTACACTTCCTCGCCGGGGACGAGGCTGGTCAGCTCCGGGTTGAGGGCGTGGATGCCCTCCACGATGCAGACGCCGCCCTGCAGATCGACGGCTTCCGTCTCGTCCGAGCGCTTTTCCTGCGTGAAATCGTAGATAGGTAGGCTGGTCTTCCCCGTCTCACTCAGTTCATGCAGACACTGCTTGATGAGGGGCAGATCCATGGTATCGGGGTTCTCGTAGTCCAGCGTGCCGTCGGGCAGTCGGGGGTAGAACTCCGCGCCCCGGAAAAAGTTGTCGAGGCTGACCACATGGGCCGGTGTTCCCTGCCGGACGAGTTCCTCGGCCAGCTTGTGCGCCGAGGTGGTCTTGCCGCTGGCCGACGGGCCGGTGAGCATGACGATCTTGGTGCCGGAAAAGCGGACCTTCTCCGCCGCGTAGCGCACCCGCTGGCGGTAACTGCGCTCGCTCATTTCGGCAAGCTGCTCCGGGCTGCGGGCAGCGATGTTGTACAGGTCAATCTCTACCAGACGTTTCGGGACCCAAATCGTGATCATAAAAATCAGCCACTCCTTTTTTCCGTTCCAGAACCTCCGCAAAGCGCTGGATGTATTCGGTCGGATACTTAAAGTTGAAGATGCGCTGCATCCGTTTCCCGCCGTCGGCCACCAGCTTGGTGCTGCCGCCCGCGCCCGCGGAAAGGATGGTCTGGACTTCCTCCATGATATAGATGTTGTAATACCCTTCGTGGCCCGGCTTGCACCAGCCTACGTTTTCGAGGTTCTGCAGGGTGTTCTTCTGGCGGTAGAGGTAGTAGGGCCGGTAGCCCGCCTCCGCCAGCAGATGACATTTTTCCAGCATAGCGGCGACGTCGGCGTAGTCGTTCTCTTTCTGGTCCTCGATGACGATGCGGGAAGCCCGCTTGAGGGTCAGGGTGTGGACGGTGATGTTCTCCGGGTCCAGCGCGATGGCCTGACGGAGACTGTGCTCAAAGCCTTCCACCGTGTCGCCGGGCAAACCCGCGATGAGATCCATGTTGATGTCGTCGTGGCCCGCCCGCCGGGCGTCGGCGTAGCAGTCCAGAATGTCCTGCGCCGAGTGCTTCCGGCCGATGTTTGCCAGCACCTCGTCCGAGAAGGTCTGGGGGTTGATGGAGATCCGGGTAGCCCCGTACTCCTTGATGACCGCCAGTTTTTCGGCGTCGGTGCAGTCGGGGCGGCCCGCTTCCACGGTGTACTCCACCACCTTGGAGAGGTCGAAATTCTCCCGCACGGTGCCCATGAGCTGCCGCAGTTGATCTGCCGAAAGGCTGGTGGGGGTGCCGCCGCCGATGTAGATGCTGCACAGCCGCAGCCCCGCCTTTTCGGCCTGAGCCCGGATCTCCTGCACCTCGCGGCAGAGGCAGTCCACATAGGGCTGCACCAGCTCGCGGTCCCGGTCAAGGTTGCAGCTCACGAAGCTGCAATAGCTGCACCGGGAGGGGCAGAACGGGATGCCGAGGTAAAGGCTGTAGGTCTTGGGCTCGCTGCCGAGGCGCAGGATGGGCTCCTGTAGATCGGCAATGGCCTTGGCCATCCGATACTTCTGCTCCGAGCAGTCGAACCGGTCAAGGAAGAAGCGGTCGATCTCCGCTTCGCTCCAGCCCGCCGCCCGCTTGTCGTGGACGAGGCGGACCGGCCGCACGCCGGTCATCTTGCCCCACGGCGGGCGGATGCCCGTCCAAGCCCGCAGCAGGTCATAGGTCAGGCTGGCAAGGGCAAAGGCTTCGGTCTCGCCGTCCGGCCCCGGCAGCGGGGCGGATGCCGCCTTCTCCCCGCCGTGCTCGTGCACCTGCGCGAAGAGGCCGTCCGCCCTGCGTTCCGCCCAGACGCAGTCCTCGCCGTCCTCCGGCGGGGTCAGTGTAAGGGGAGCCATGGGGTAAAACAGCCGGACAAGGTGCTCGACCTCGTACCCAGATGCCAGCCCTGTGATATAAATTTTCATGTTATTCCGCCTTTTTATGCGTTCCGCAGTGCATTTCGGATATAGAAATTGGTCTTCAGCTCCTCGCCGTAGGTAGAGAAATCCCCGTGGCCGGGCAGAAGCTGGGTCTCCTTGGGGATGGGCAGGGCCGCGAACTTGCGCAGACTCTCGTCCATTTTGCGGCTGCTGCCGCCTTCAAGGTCGGTGCGGCCGATGCTGCCCTGAAAGACCGTATCCCCCACGAAGAGATATGTGCTGCACAGCAGCACGACGCTGCCCTCGGTGTGGCCGGGGGTGTGCCACACGGTGAAGGTCAGTTCATCCACCGTGAGGTTGCCGCCCTCCTCGTAGCCAAAATCGGCACCTTTCAGGGGGAAGAACTGGGTGCCGCCGCAGTCGGCGGGCTCGCACCAGACCTTTGCGCCCCACTCGCGGCTGAGGACGCCCGCGCTGCCCACATGGTCGTAGTGGCCGTGGGTGCACAGAATATGGGTCAGCACCGCCCCCTTCTCCCGCAGGATCTTATCGTACTCCTGCACCTCGGCGGCGGGGTCGATGATGACCGCGTGACCTGCCTCGGTGATGAGCAAGAAGCTGTTGGTATAAAACGGCGCAGCGCCGATCAGATGAAATGCCTGCATGATACGCTCCTTTTACTCCTTCTTTTTCCACTCGTCGGTGTCGATGACGATGGTACAGGGGCCCTCGTTCACCAGCGCCACCTGCATGTCGGCCCCGAACTCTCCGTGCCGGACTTCCTTCAGCCCCTGCCGATCCATCTCGGCGAGGAACAGCTCGTAGGCATCCACCGCCAGCGGGGCCTTGGCCGCGTGGATGAAGCTGGGCCGGAAGCCCTTCTTGGTGTCGCCGTAAAGGGTGAACTGGCTGACCACCAGCGCCGAATACCCAAGGTCCTTGGCGCTGAGGTTCAGCTTGTCGTTTTCATCCTTAAAGATGCGCAGCCCCGCGCATTTTTCGGCCAGCTTGGGCACGATGTCCAGCGTATCGGTATCCCGGACGCCCAGCAGGATGACGAGGCCGGGGCCGATGGCACGGGGTTCGCCCCCGTTGACCCGGACACTGGCCGACGAAACGGCCTGAATGACTGCACGCATATTAACTCCTTGTGACCTTGAGCACATCCTTGATCTTGGAAAGGCGGGCCACCACCCGGTTGAGGTGCTCGGTGTTGTTGATGCCAATGGTCAGGCTGACCACGGCACAGTTGTTTTCCACCTGACGGGCGTTCATCGTGTAGATGGGCACCCGGATATCGGCCAGTGCGCTCAGCACATCCCGCAGCAGCTCATTGCGGTCCAGCGCCACGATCTCAAGGCCGGCCTTGTAGCTGTCCTTCACGCTGTCGGCCCAGTAAGCCTTGACCCAGCGGGGGGCGTTGGTGGGGTCCTTCATGCTGGCGATGGCGTTCACGCAGCTCTGCTTGTGGATGGAGACGCCGAAGCCACGGGTGATGAAGCCCACGATGGGGTCGCCGGGCAGCGGCGAGCAGCACTTGGCGAACTTGATGGGGGTGTTGTCGAAGCCCTCCACCACCACACCGTCCGTGGCGTGGACACGGCTCAGGTCCACCTTGGCCAGTTGTTCGCTCTTGTCTTCCTCGCTCTTGCGCTTCTGCCACTCCTCTTTCAGCTTGGGCAGACAGTTGGCGATGGTGATGCCGCCGTAGCCGATGGCTGCATACAGCTCCTCGGCGTTGTTCTGGCGCAGGCGGCGGCAACAGCTGCTGATAAATTCATCCAGCTCGTCGTCCGGGATGAAGATCATTTCCCGGCGCAGCTCGCGGGCCAGCGCATCGCGGCCCTGCTGGATGTTCTCCTCCCGGCGCATCTTCTTGAACCAGTTGCGGATCTTGCTCTTGGCCTCGCTGGTGCGCACGATCTTGAGCCAGTCGCGGCTGGGGCCCTTGTCCGCCGAGCCGAGGATGACCTCGATGATCTCGCCGGTGGACACGATGTGGTCGATGGGGACCATCCGGTTGTTGACCTTGCAGCCCACCATCCGGTTGCCGACGGCGGAGTGGATGGCATAGGCGAAATCGATGCAGGTAGCTCCGGCGGGCAGGTTGATGACATCGCCCTTCGGGGTGAAGGCGAAGACCTCTTCGGGCAGCAGGTCGCTCTTCAGATCATGCAGCAGGTTGCCAGAATCCTCGCTGACGCGCTGGTTTTCCAGCAGTTGGCTGACCCACGCCAGCCGCTCGTCCAGCTTGTCGTGGCCGTCAAGGCCCTCTTTGTACTTCCAGTGAGCCGCCACGCCGTACTCGGCCTGTTCGTCCATCTTGCGGGTGCGGATCTGCACCTCAAAGGGGATGCCCTCGTGGCCGATGACGGTGGTGTGAAGGCTTTGGTAGCCGTTGGGCTTGGGGGTGGAAATATAGTCCTTGAAGCGGTTGGGAAGCGGGTGGTACATATCGTGGATCAGGCCCAAGGTGCTGTAGCACTCGGCCAGCGTATCCAGAATGATGCGGACCGCATAGATATCATAGATCTCGTCGAAGGACTTGTTCTGCATGATGGTCTTGCGGTAGATGCCGTAAATGCTCTTGACGCGGCGCTTGATGGTGGCCCCTTCGATGCCGCTTTCCTCCAAGCGGCGCTCAATGACACCCGACACCCCGGCAAGGAACTCCTCGCCCGCCCGCTCGCTCAGCATCTTGCTGATCTCGTTGTAGCCCACGGGGTCGAGGTAATGGAGGCTGCGGTCTTCCAACTCCTCCTTCACGTTCAGGATACCCAAGCGGTTGGCGATGGGAGCGTAGACCTCCATGGTCTCGCGGGCCTTATCCCGGCGCTTCTGCTCCGGCCAAGCGTCGCCGGTGCGCATATTGTGCAGCCGGTCGCAGAGCTTGATGATCATGACCCGGACATCCCGGCTCATGGCCAGTAGCATCTTGCGCAGGTTCTCGGCCTGTAACTCCTCGATGTTGGAGAATTGGATCTTGGTCAGCTTGGTAACACCGTCCACCAGCAGGGCCACTTCCTCGCCGAAGGCGGCTTTCAGGTCGTCCAGCGTGGTGGGGGTATCCTCCACCACATCGTGCAGCAGAGCCGCCGCGATGCTCTCGGTATCCATGCCGAGGTCCAGCACCAAGCGGGCCACCGCAAGCGGATGGCAGATATAAGGCTCGCCGCTGCGGCGGCAGACGCCCTTGTGGGCCTCGTTGGCAAGGTCATATGCCTTTTCGATCATCTCCATGTTGTAGGCTTTGCCGCTGGCATGGATCGCCTCCACCAGCTTTTCCCACGTGATGATCTCCGGGCGCACCTCACTGGGCAGGGCAGCCTCCGGCGCGTCGGCGGGCAGAGCCGTGGCCGCTACCGTGGCCATTTCCGGCACCGGCTGGTGCAGATGGGTCTTTGCAGAATAGGAATCCTCCGGCTTGACCGGATCCAGCATACTTTTTCCCTCTGGCATCTTATCGTTCCTCCAGACATTTCAAGATGGGCGCATCGGCAAGGTTCTTCTTGCCCTCGGCGGGCACCAGCTCCCAGAACTTTGCCCCGCTGCGCTCGCGGACCGCGATGAGCCCCACCTGTTCGAGGGCCGTGATCGCGACTAGAATTTTACCGGTGTTTTCCTCTCCCAGTTTTGCGAACAGGGGCTGCAGGTCCTCGGCGTGCCAGCGCCGGGCCTGTAATTCGCGATACACCGTGATGATATCGCTCCGTTCCGGGGCGATCCTTGCTTTTTGTTCTGCCGAAAGCGGGGTGCCGCGGCGCAGTGCTTGAACCAGCGCCGTCTGCTCGGCGGCAGCGTTGCCGAAACCCGCCGGGTGCAGCTCCAAGATCCGGCCCGAAAGCTGGGCCCCACGGAGCGATTCGTAGACCGAGAGGTTCACTGCCGCATCCACCACATCGCCCATGGTGTAGGGCAGCTGCTCCGGGGGCATCCCGAACCAGACCGCGTAGATGCTGGCGTTCCCCTGCCGCAGACGGAGGCGGCAGTGCTTGCCCTCGGAGACGGAGAAAATGCCGTCGATGACGGCCTTTTCCAGCACGAAGACCGGGGTCGGGTTCTCCGCCCCATAGGGGGCCAGCTGCTCCAGCCGGCGCACCGACTCCACCGTGATGCGGTCGAGGTGGATGGACAGGTCACATTCCAGCGGCGGCGTGAAGAGCACCGCGCATTCCCGCGCGGCCCACTCGTTCAGGCGGCGGCGCAGTTCGGGCAGATTTTCCTCCCGCACCGAAAGGCCCGCCGCCATGGCGTGCCCGCCGAAGCGGAGCAGGATGTCCTCACAGGAGGCGATGCACTCGTGGAGGTTGAAGCCCTGCACGCTGCGGCCGCTGCCCTTGCCCTCGCCGTGTTCGTCCACGGACACCACGATGACGGGGCGGCCGGTCTTTTCCACCAAGCGCGAGGCCACGATGCCGATGACGCCGGGGTGCCAGTCCCGCCCCCAGATGAGGATGACCCGGTCTTCGAGGATGGCGGGCTCCGCGTCCAGCTGCTTCTGCGCCGCCTTGACGATCTCCTGCTCGGTCTCCTGCCGGGCGACATTGATCTCGTTCAGCTTATGTGCCAGCTCCGCGGCGCGTTCCTCGTCCTCACAGAGCACCAGCTGCAATGCCGTCACAGCGTTGTCCATCCGGCCCGCCGCGTTGATGCGGGGGGCGATGGCATAGCTGACATTTTCGGCCGTGATGGGCTTGCCCTCAAGGCCGACTTCCTCCAGCAGGGCCGAGATGCCCGGCCGGTCGGTCTGCTGCAGCAATTTCAGGCCCGCCTTGACAAGGGTGCGGTTCTCGCCCGTCAGGGGCATCACATCCGCGACGGTGCCCACAGCGGCAAGGTCGCCGCAGTAATCCAGCATCTCCTCCGGCGGGCAGCCGTCCAGCGCCGCGCAGAGCTTGAAGGCTACCCCGGCACCGCACAAACCCTTGAAGGGGCTGTGGTCGTCGGCGCG
>ENA-OOXE01001610-OOXE01001610.1-human-gut-metagenome-genome-assembly--contig:-NODE-1610-length-11270-cov-2.556487_pt1 | contig 11270 bp, 10 predicted proteins | sample MGYA00241585_ERZ501339 | MGnify/ENA primary metagenome ERZ501339 (study PRJEB25962, sample SAMEA1972463) | human gut metagenome | biome: human gut; feature: human-associated habitat; material: faeces...
ATCGCCCGAGGCTTACCCGAAACATCGCCATACTCGATACGGGGGAACTCGTCGTCTTGCGGGAATTCGTCGATGTATACCCGCACTTTCAAATTCACCATGACCGTGCGCTGACGGGCATCTATCGAGCGTTTCAATACCCTCACAGACTTTATCGATCGTATATCCATACTCTGCTCCCGAGCCACATATGCTGCTATGCTTTGTTCCGAAGCTGCTTGTTCGGGCAGAATTCTTAACTGCAATTCTCGAATCATATTCTCTATATCCTATTTATCCGAACAGTTGCCGGAAGGCCTCCTCGACCTTACGGACAGCAACTAATTCTATCGCCAATCGGGAAGTATCAAAGCCTTTCAGATTATTTTGAGGTATAAGCATACGTTTAAAACCTAATTTTTCGGCTTCAAGAATGCGTTGTTCTATCCGATTGACCGGGCGTATCTCTCCCGAAAGCCCAACTTCGCCGGTCATACAAGTTCCTGCCTCAATCGCCATATCCATATTGGAAGAAAGTATCGCGCTGATTACGGCCAAATCCATCGCGGGGTCATTAACTTTTATGCCTCCGGCAATATTGAGAAAAACGTCTTTTTGTGCCAATTTGAACCCGACCCTCTTTTCCAAAACGGCAAGTAACATATTCATTCGCCGCAGGTCGAATCCTGTCGCCGACCGTTGCGGCGTACCGTAAGCAGCCGTACTGACCAACGCCTGTGTCTCGATAAGGAAAGGGCGTATACCCTCTATCGTAACAGCAATGGCAACACCGCTCAAACCTTCGTGATTTTGAGTCAATAACATTTCCGACGGGTTGCTCACCTCACGTAACCCGCTTTGCCTCATCTCGTAAATACCCAATTCAGAAGTGCTTCCGAACCGATTTTTTATCGAGCGAAGAATACGGTATAAATAGTGTCGATCTCCCTCGAACTGCAATACTGTATCGACAATGTGCTCCAACACTTTCGGCCCGGCAATGCTGCCTTCTTTGTTAATGTGGCCTACGAGAAGAACCGGCGTATTGGTCTGTTTCGCAAATTTGAGCAACGAGGCGGCGCACTCCCTCACCTGTCCCACACTACCCGGTGAAGACTCCATCGCACTGGTAGCAATCGTCTGTATGGAATCGATAACGACAATATCGGGAGCGACATTACGAATATGCACGAATATATCTTCGAGCGATGTCTCGCACACGATATAACAGTCGGGAGCGTTCCCGCCTATTCGCTCGGCTCTCAATTTCAATTGTCTTGCGCTTTCCTCCCCCGATACATATAATACCTTCTGTCCTTTTAGAGCAAGTACAGTTTGTAGGATCAACGTCGATTTACCGATACCGGGCTCACCGCCTATCAGCACCAATGATCCCCGCACAAGACCACCACCCAATACTCGGTTTAATTCGCCGTTTCCCAAATCGATTCGCGACTCTTCCGTGATCTGAATATCGTCTATCCGTTGAGGACGTACTTTACTCTGTTCCATCGTGCCGAACTCGCCCCGACCACCGGCCGCGGATTTCGTGCTCACTACCTCTTCCACATAGGTATTCCACTCGCCACAAACGGGACAACGTCCTATCCACTTGGGCGACTCTGCCCCACAGTTATTGCAAAAGTAAACCGATTTTGTCTTTGCCATACTATTTATACTATTTGCCTCCTACGAAACTCAGCACATGTGATCGCTGCTGCAACCGCCACATTGAGCGACTCGGAAGTAGGCTGCCCGACCGGATAATTAGGAATATACAGCCTTTTCCCAATATAAGGTTCCAACTTGACCGATATACCATTTCCTTCGTTCCCCATCACAATTACCCCCGATTTCGTCAAAGAGGTATGATAAATATCCTCCCCATCGAGAAATGTACCATACACGACCGACGAATCCACCTGAGAGAGAAAATCGGGTAACGACCTATAATAAACTTTTACCCGAGCCAATGCCCCCATAGTGGCTTGCACAACCTTAGGGTTATAAAGATCGGCGGTATCGGGGGAACAAACGATATGGCGAATACCGAACCAATCGGCCAAGCGAACGATAGTTCCCAAATTGCCGGGATCTTGCACCGTATCCAAAGCCAACACCAACTCCTTTTTCAGAGTCTCGATATTTAAATGATATTCGGGTATGCGATATACAGCCAAAACATCGGGCGGCGTAACGAGCTGAGAAACTTTCGACATCTCTTGTTCGTCGACTTCCTGTATCTTAGACAACGATTCGTGAGCGTGCGAAACAATCCAAGACGGAGTAGCCAATATCAAATCACACTCGAAAACCGACAGTGTGTCTTCCACGAGTTTATTACCTTCGGCAATAAAACAGCCCTCCTCTCTCCGTCCTTTCTTTCGAGCTAACGATTGTATGCGTTTAATTTGATTTTTACTAAGCATTCTTATCCGGTAATTCGAAACTAAAACAAGATTTTTCTCCCGAGGTAACCCAAAGGCTCTCTTAGTTTCCCGCCCTCATAATCCATGCATTCGCAAAAAGAGGCTGCTCCTGTACCAAACGAGAATGGTATCGACGAGCTTCATCAAAATCATCGAACGATGCTACATAGAGTCGTGATTTACGTGCCGTCTCATAAATCTGTAAATCGGCAGAAACGCCCTGTCGGTGAAAACACTCGATTTGCTTCTCAGCCATCTGTTTTGACGGAAGCGAAGCCACTATAATATAGTAGGTATTTCTCGCTGTTTCGATATCGTGTATAGCGGTTTCCAAAACATTTTCTTCCCCCGCGGCAATCGTATCGGGCATTTCATCGATTCCCAAAACGGATTCAAAATCATTAACGACAGCTTCGTCGGTCGTAGTATCCGCCTGACCGAATAACTCGGCAGACAATAATCCGGCATAATTGGCAGTGGTATCGGGTGTATTGATTGGCTTAGAAAGCATTAATAAAAACACAATTATTGCCGCTGCTACTGCTGCCGCACGCACCGTACGACGATGAAACGATATATATACACGGTCACGAACTTTTTCGGCTTCAACCGTCGGTATCTCCCTATCTTCCGCATCTTCCTCACGAGGAGTTATTTCCAATAGGGAGAAACCGAAGCGGGGATTCTCGATAGAATTATTTTCCTGTGGCTGAAAACACACGTTACCATCGACTAAGACCAATCGTCCCAACCGCCCGAAACCATAATCGCCACCTTGCTCCAAGTGTTTATAAACAGATTCGACCTCTTCGGCAATAGCCTCAACCGCCTCGTTCCAAGAAATAAAACCGGCACGCATAACCGAACGAACCAATAACCCGGAATCTCCCGTCGCAACGGATTCAAATGCGACTTTTCTCACAGGTGGGAGAAACGATGTACCGCCCGATTGTATCTTCGCTTCGTCACAGAGAACTGTAAAACGGCCCAAACCGGGTATAAAAACATCATCGTTATGCAACAATAAATACTCAATATGGCGTACCAATCCAATCATACAACAAAGGTATATATTTTCTTTTGCCGGTACAACAAAACGAATAAAAATCTCTCTTTATTCTTGTCCCTGAAAAATATAAAAAGGATTCTATTCCTCTTCCAATAAACGCTCGGCCTCTTTGGAATCATAACCAAGTTCCACGGCTCGTTTCAAATCGGCCTTCGCCGATTCTCTTTCATACCTCGCCAATTTGCCCAACGCCCTCAATACATATACTACCGGGTCATCGGGAGCCAACTCGATAGCCTTTTCTATGTCTTTATCGGCTTTGGCATATTGTCCGGCGAACAAATAGGCTTCCGCCCGCCCTACATAGAGTATCTCCTTTTCGGGATTTACCCGAATTACCTGCGAATAGACCTCTATGGCTTCGGGATAATAACCCATCACTTTCAACAACGAAGCAAAACCTATGCGACCGTTGGCACTCGCCGGATTCAATTTCAAGATTCGTTCAAAATCGGCACGGCTCGAAATCGTATCTCCCCGCTCCAATGCAATCAGTCCCCTGTGATACAGCGCATCTTCGTCGGTATCGTCGATTAACAGTATCTGGCTATAATCCTGATAGGCACGATCTATACTGTCTATTTCGGAAAAAAGAGCCGCCCGATTCCGCAACAAAGTGACCGAATGAGGTGTCATCAACAATCCATTCGTATAACTCCGAAGTGCAGCTTCATAATTACCTGCATAACGTTGTACCGTACCCAAATTGGACATAAGCAACGAATTTTGCCCATTCGCGGGCTCGGTTCGCAACGCACTTACCAATGCCGACTCTGCTCCCGCCCAATCTTTCGCCTTGATGCAACTATCGGCCCTCTCTACCCATTGATAATAGGACTGTGACAATACATAAAAGGGTAACCCTACCACACAAACGAGAACCAAAAAATTTTTCATATCCCATATTTTATATAACAAAGGTACGGGTTTAGACGTTACATTCACATATTAGATATGCAAAAACGAATCAAAAGCAACAGACATTCTAAATTTTTCTGTTAATTTTGCAAATGATGAGTAATCATAAATTTATATATAGTATTTTATTCAGCCATCGGATTATCCTCTTCTTAGGAATTGTCATTCTGTTTTCGGGATGCGCCAACGAAGATGAACCGGAACAAGGACCTGTAAACCGTACGGTACTGATTTATATGTTGTCGAACAACAACTTAGGATCGACATACCGTTTCGATACGCAAAATATCAACGACATGTTACAAGTCGCTGCATCGGGAGGTCTAAATGGAGGAAATCTCATTATTTACCGCGACGGATACGATACAAATCCTCAGCTTATACAGATTAGGAAAAACGAATCTGGTTCGGCTGAAAAAGCGATTATAAAGGAATACCCGGACCGTAACTCGGCTACCACGGAAGTCATGCGTTCGGTAATCGACGAAACGAAAGAACTATTTCCAGCGAAAGAATACGGATTGATACTTTGGTCTCACAGCACCGGCTGGGCTCCGGGAAACTCCTCGTTAGCTCTTTCACCGGCTCGACGGTACGAATTGCCCACACGCTCTTTCGGGCAAGACGGAAAAAATTATATGGAAATAGACGAACTAGCAGAAGCTATACCCGATAAACAATTCCACTTCATTCTCACGGACGTTTGTTTCATGGGTGGAATAGAATGTGCCTATCAATTACGAAACAAGACCGATTATTATATAGGATCGGCAGCCGAAGTTCTAGGAGCCGGAATGCCCTACTCGTTGACCATTCCAAAACTATTCGATTATCATCTCGATCTCAAAGATGTTTGCAATACAATCTATACTTATTACAATGCTCAAAGCGGAGCATATCGCACATCTACCGTGGGATTGGTGGACTGCCATAGATTGGAAGCATTAGCCGATAGTATCCATGAAATTTTCGAGGCTCATCGAAACGATGCCATGCCCGATATTTCCAATATCCAACATTTCGATCGTCAACCGCCATATATTTGTTTTGACTTACAAGATTTTCTATCGCAAATCGCTACTCCCGATGAAAATACAGGGTTGGAGCAAGCCCTCTCCCAAGCCATACTCTACCATGCGGCAACCCCTTCGGTCATGGGAGATGTCTCCATTTACAAACATTGCGGCCTGAGCTGCTACATTTTAGGAACAGGAAACACGACCCTCGACCGATATTATACGACCCTTGATTGGTACAAACGAGTCTATCCCGACAATAATTAAACTCTTAATTCTATTCATAATGTCAATTTTCAATTCTTTACAATCCTTACTGGCTCAAACGCCAGAAGTTCCGGCTCCGGAAGAGATCGCCCAAACGTGGCAACAAAAATTATCGGCACTTTCGTCTCTATCGTTCCAGCAATTCATGGAACAAGCCATCAGTGCCATATTACACGGAGCAGTAAAAATAGCTATCGCACTGGCTGTATTTTTTATCGGAAAGTGGATCATCAACCGTATCTATCATTTTATCTCCAAAGCATTCATACGCCGTAACGTCGAACTGTCCCTGCGGACCTTTCTACTCAGCTTGATACGCATCATCTTGATGCTTATTCTCATCGTTATCGTGATAGGAATACTCGGTATCAACACCAGTTCGTTTTTAGCCATATTCGCCTCTGCCGGACTTGCCATCGGTATGGCTTTGAGCGGTACGCTTCAAAACTTCGCAGGAGGGGTCATGATACTTCTGTTCAAACCCTATAAAGTCGGAGATTTTATCGAAGCGCAAGGTTATTCGGGAACCGTAAAGGAAATACAGATATTCAATACCATACTCAATACACCGGATAACAAAACGATTATCATACCCAACGGCGGATTATCGACAGGCAGCCTGAACAACTATTCCAAAGAGGGACGCCGACGTGTCGACTGGAAAATAGGCATCGCATACGGCGACGATTTCGATACGGCTCGCAAAGCCATTCTCGAACTGCTTGCAGCAGACAAACGAGTATTCGATGACCCGGCTCCGTTTGTAGTCCTAAGCAGTCTAGCCGATAGTGCGATCGAAATAACCGTACGAGTATGGACAGCTTCCGAGAATTACTGGGGAGTATTCTTCGACTTTAACGAACAAGTCTACAAACAGTTTGACAAATACGGGCTGCATTTCCCTTATCCGCAAGTAGATGTACACATGATACAAGACAATCAATAATCATCGTATCGAACGAGAAAGGGGCGAATAAATTTTTGCCCCTTTCTCGTTTTCTTATAAAACACAAACCCTCGTATATAACAGTTTACCGATTCTTTATATACCCGTATCGTAAAACAGAGAAACAATGATAAGAGACGTAAAGCCACAAGATGCCACAGCAATCACGAAAATTTATAACGAATATATCACAAACAGCATAATTTCATTCGAAACCGAACCTTTAACCGAAGAAGATATGCTGTCACGTATCGTGCAAATATCGTCGAAATACCCCTATCTTGTCTATGAAACAGACTGCATAGTGGTCGGATACTGTTATGCCCATGCATGGAAAGAAAGAGCTGCTTACCGATATACAGCAGAAACAACCGTTTATTTATCTCCCGCATACACAGGCAGAGGCATAGGAACTCTGCTCATGCAAAAATTAATCGAAGAGTGCCGTAACAAAAATTATCGAGCATTGATAGCTTGCATAACAGACGACAATATAGCCAGCAAGTCACTCCACATCGGACTCGGATTCAAACAAGTATCCCATTTCAAAAAAGTGGGACTAAAATTCGACCGATGGTTAGATGTCGTGGACTATGAATTATTACTAACGCCATAGCACTATTTACACTCATTGTTTGAAGGAGGTTAAAAATTTGAAGATTTATAATTTTAATTCCTAAAAACGGCTCAACATTGAATGTCTTTTTATAACTTTACGGCAATAATAAGGTGAAAAAGGATTGTCTGTAAAAAATACATCTCCTTCTCACTGCGATAGTCTCATGAAGGTAAGGAATTTAAGGTAATCCTACCTCGTACACTTTCCCGGTTATATCGTCGAAAATATCTTTCTCGATTATATAATGGGGCATTAAGACAGATAAAAAATAAAAAACATATAAATGATAAGTAAATGGAATTACTTACCCCTTACATCAAACGAACAACAAATAGCCCGGACATTAGGGGACCGATATCCAAAGGTCCCTGCACTCTGTAAGCTACTCGCTCAACGAGGGGTTACTTCTGCCGCCGAAGCGGAGAAGTTTTTCAAGCCCCAGCTGTCCGATCTCCATGACCCGTTCTTAATGAGAGATATGGAAAAAGCTGTAGTTAGGCTTAATCGTGCATTAGGGAGTAAAGAAAAAATTATGATTTACGGAGACTACGACGTAGACGGGACGACTGCCGTATCTCTGGTATATAAGTTTTTACAAAACTATTATTCGGGACTCGACTACTATATCCCCGACCGTTATGAAGAGGGATACGGTATTTCCGACAAAAGTATCGACTATGCCGCCGAAAACGGTATCACGCTGTTCATCGCTCTCGACTGTGGCATCAAAGCCGTAGAAAAAATAGCTTACGCCAAAAGCAAAGGGATCGATTTTATCATCTGCGACCATCACATGCCTGATGACCAATTGCCTGATGCCGTAGCTATACTCAATCCCAAATTAGAAGGAGAAACCTATCCCTATAAACATTTGTCGGGGTGTGGCGTCGGCTACAAATTCATGCAAGGATTTGCCATCAACAACGGTATCGACATAACTTCCGACCTGGAACCGCTGCTCGATCTCGTCGCCGTGAGCATAGCGTCAGACATCGTACCCATAACCGGGGAAAACCGAATCCTCGCCTATCACGGTCTTAAACGACTCAACTCCAATCCCAGCATGGGTTTAAGAGGTATATTGAAAGTATGCGGATTGAATAACAAAAATATTACAATCAGCGACATCGTATTCAAAATAGGGCCTCGCATCAATGCTTCGGGACGTATGCAATCGGGAAAAGAAGCAGTAGACCTGCTGGTTGCCAAAGACATGGCAGGGGCTTTGGAAAAAAGTCAAAATATCGACCAGTACAATGAGGATCGTAAAGAGCTCGATAAACGTATCACCGAAGAGGCGAGCAGAATATTGGAAGAGCATATCGACATAAATCGAAGAAAATCGATTGTCATTTACAATAAAGACTGGCACAAAGGAATTATAGGTATCGTGGCCTCACGCCTGACGGAACTATATTATCGCCCGGCCGTCGTTCTCACCCTATCCGACGGACTGGCCACAGGGTCGGCTCGGTCGGTACAAGGATTCGATATTTATAAAGCCGTAGAATCTTGTCGAGACTTACTCGAAAATTTCGGAGGACATACCTATGCCGTGGGATTATCGATGAAAGAAGAACACATCAAGGAATTTACGGCTCGATTCGAGGAACACGTCGCCCGGCACATCTTACCAGACCAGATGGAACCGCAAATCGACATAGATACAGAAATCAATTTCAATGAAATCACACCCGATTTCTTTACTATGTTGAAACAATTTAATCCGTTCGGCCCGGGAAACCAAAAACCTATTTTCTGCACCCGGCGTGTAACCGATTACGGAACAAGCCGCCTTGTTGGAAAAAAGAACGAACACGTGAAATTGGAACTGGTAGATAGCAAATCGAAAAATATCATGAATGGAATCGCATTTAATATGAGTCAGCATTTCGAACATATCAAAGCCGGCAAACCATTCGATATTTGTTACACCATAGAGGAGAACACCCACAACAATGGTTCGATACAGTTATTTATCAAAGATATGCGCCCCTCGGAATAATCCTATTTGACACAATATAACAGTAGGGAGAGATTTCTTGTAAATCTCTCCCTACTGTTTACCATTTACATTTTCAAAAATAAAATTACAAGACAGGATTGAATATAATCATATCTTTACCTTAACCGTTCTACCTGCATATTTAACAAGATAAATACCTCTTTCTTGTAACCGAATCTCCATACGCTCGCCAGTTGCCGGCAAAGTTTTTACCAATACTCCGTTTATATCATAAATCCAAACATACCCTTCGGTTATACCATCTATTATTATTCGGTCTTCTTTTCCCGAAATTCTCACAGAATTTTGAATTTCTACAATCCCTGAAAAATCAGATTCTACAATCATAGGAAAATCTTTCCAAACATGAGCATTCCTATAAGCAGCCAATCGTCCTTTCGGAACATATAGTACACAATCCTTCTTATTTACATTATCAAAGCTACTAGAATCACAAACAGGTGGAACCTGTCCCAAACAATAGATTTGCACCAAAAACAAACAATTTTGGAATTTGCAACCAGTTAGTAATCAATATTTTATATTTAGTAAGTCAGAAATATGGTCGTTATCTTTAATGGAACATTCTAAAGGATGAAGATTTAACGTTTTTATTGATTCTTAACTCATTTGGAGCGTTAATTTGGGCGGTTTCTTCTTCTTTCAGTGCAATTTACTTCTGATATTCCACTTCTTTTTTGCTTATTCCCATAAGCATTGCAAATGTACTACATTTTGTTCGATATTCCTTGTCTTTGAGTTTACTATAAGAGATAATTGTCTGATGCTATCATATCTTATCAGAATACTGTTGCGTACATATCCTCCTACAAAAGATTTTAAAACAGTAAACATCAAATCTTCCTGCGACTATATACTACCTCTATTATGCTGTTGTATATCTTGGTACGAATCATCTCCAAGTCAATTTTCTTATCGGTAGTACCAAACAGCCTTGTGCCGTTACCGAGAAGAACTGGTATAATCGCCAGATGATAAATGTCTATTTAATTGTTTGCGATGAGTTGTTGCGCCACTTCTGCACCTCCGCAAATCCACACATCTTTACCCGATTTCAGTTTCAACTCTTCTACCAGTCTGCATACATTCGCATTCCTGAAACGGATATTTTCTTGTTAACTTCTTCACTGTGATGAGTCAATATGTATGTCATCACTTCCCCGTAGGGCCATTGTTCGGGAGAAAGTTCGGTCACAATTTGGTTGTAGGTTCTTTTTCCCATAATGCCCCTCCACACCACTGAAGAATGGAGTAAAGGTGTCTTCTATCTCCACGTTTTTATCTTGTCAGCTCATCCATTCAACGGAATCTTCGCTGTCGGCGATATAGCCATCCAGACTGACGGCAATATAAAGGATTACTTTTCTCATAGGCTGTATTATTGTAAAAAAAGGCAGCACCATTTCAAACTGTTTATTTATTGTAAGGATGTTCTTGCTCTTGCTTGATTTATCCATTGGTTCTAAGCAATTCTTCAATCCTTCCTTTCATAAACCCGATAAGCGCGATTGTTTCATTTTCCATTGTTTTCCATTCGTCAGACAAGTTTCCTAAATAAGCTTCCTTTGCCGTTTTCAACAGGGAAGAAAAAGTTTCTGGCAATTTCGGAATCACCCACTCTGCAGCAACATCTTTTGTTGTCACGTCTTCTGTTTCTAATGTAAACCACATGCGGGATAGCGTCAATAGCACATTCCTTTCATCCCCCTTAAAATTGGAAATCAAACCGGGTAAGGAAAATTGAATAGCCTTTTGTATTTCGCAAAACGGAATCCGGATAATAAGTTTCTTACAATCAACACCTTTCAGGGTTATACTGCTTTTTCTTGCCTGCCATAATAGAATCGCTATATCAGGGTCAAAACAAGCCTGCGGAATCATTCCGGCTTCCATTTCTTTCCGAAGCCACTCCCCATACATATACTCGCATTTGGGTGGAAACTGCCACGGAATAATGTTTTTTTGATTGATGACAGTTATCTCCAATGGTCTTTTTTCGGC